>Ga0302315_10002544_pt1 | contig 17117 bp, 15 predicted proteins | sample III_Palsa_N3_1_FD_200532 | JGI IMG/M metagenome (GOLD analysis project Ga0302315, IMG submission 200532) | Peat permafrost microbial communities from Stordalen Mire near Abisko, Sweden - III_Palsa_N3_1 | ecosystem: Environmental > Terrestrial > Soil > Palsa > Peat permafrost | place: Sweden... | reverse complement strand
CCACTATCACCACTAGAGAACCGACCGGCGCGCGGACAAGGCGCGCCGGCTTCGCCTAGTCGAGCGGCTTCAGGTCGCCCAGCATGGTGGGGATCAGCTCGCTCACCGTTGGGTGAATATGGACGGCGCGCTGGATCACGGTGTAGGGCGCCTTGGCGTACATCACGTCAAGCAGGCAGTGCACGACCTCATCGGCCTCGATGCCCAGTAGCGCGGCGCCAAGGATCAGCTTGGTTTCGGCGTCGATCAAAACCTGCATGAAGCCTTCGGTTTCGCCGCGTTCGCGGGCGCGACCGACGCGGGCCATCGGCAGATATCCCTTCAGCACACGGCGACCCGATTTTCGCGCCTCGCTCTCGTTCATGCCGATGCGCGCCAGCGGCGGATCGATGTACAAGGCGTAGGCCTGGATGCGATCGCTGACCCTTCGGTTGTCGCCATCCAGCAGGTCGCCCGCGACGATCTCGTAGTCATTGTATGAGGTGTGGGTGAAGGCGCCGCGCCCGTTGACGTCGCCAATAGCCCAGACTCCCGAGACATTGGTCTGTAAGCTGTCATCGACGGCGATGTAGCCGCGCGCATCGAGCGCGACCCCCGTCGCCTCAAGCTTCAACGCCTCGATGTTCGGCTTGCGGCCGACGGCGAGCAGAAGATGGCTGCCGTCGAGCAAGATCGGCGCACCGTCGATCGTCGCCGTCAGTCGAATGGCGCCTGCCTTTCCGGCCACCGCGAAATCTCGGACGCCGAGGCGCACCTCGATCCCCTCACCTTCCAGGATGGCCCGTACGGCCTTGGAAATTTCGGGATCCTCCCGCCCAATCAGCCTGTCGCCGTACTCCAGCACCGTCACCCGCGATCCGAACCGGCGATACATCTGGGCAAACTCAAGCCCGATGTAGCTGCCACCGGCGATGATCAGATGATCCGGTAAGACGTCCAGACCCATCATCGACGTATTGGTGAGGTAGGGGACATCCGCGAGCCCGGGCCACCCGGGGACCACTGGCCGGCCCCCGGTGTTGATGAATATTTTGGGCGCGGTAAGCGCCTCGCCATTCACCGTCACCTCGTGATCTCCGGTGAACGCTCCCTCGCCGCGGAATAAGATGAGGTTCGGCATGCCTTCAAGCCAGCTCGTCAGGCTGTCGATCGACTGCTCGACTACAGCGTCCTTACGCGCCTTGACCGCTTTCATATCGACGCTAACACCGCCGACGTGGACGCCGAAATCGGCCGCGCGGCGCGCCAGATAGGCGACCCGTGCGCTCGCCACCAAGGTTTTGGTTGGGATGCAGCCGTCGTTGACGCAGGTGCCTCCCAAATGCTCGCGCTCGATCAGGGCGACGCTCTGGCCAGATTGCGCAAGCCGCACCGCAAGCGATGGGCCTGACTGCCCCGCGCCAATGACGATAGCATCAAATCGTTTGGGCATCGTCGACCTCATTGACTGTGGCCCGATCTTAGATCGGATCAACGGATTTCGGGAACGATGCTCGACGGTATTGCGATCGCCAGAAGCAGCGCTTCTGCAGCCAGAGCCGATACGAGCACATCGTCGTCAACCGCTCCGACATCGCCCCCAACGATCACGCCGGCGCTCATCGGAACGCCACCGCCACCGACGCTATCCGGGGCGGCGACCAGAAAATCTGGCGCGCTGGACTCAACTGGCGCCTGAATCCCGCCATGCGCCTCCTGCTCGACTACGAGCATCTCCAGATCGAACGCCTCCCCACGTCATCACCATCTCGACCCCAATCGACGCCTAGATTGCTCAAACTTACAACGCCATCGTCCTGAGATAGCAGGTCAGGTTCTGACTATTGTTCCGGTGGCGGTCGCGTCTCACGGACCGCCCGCCGATTGGTTCAAGCGAGGCACGACCGGACGTTGAGCACAGACAGCTGCTCTAGATGAGCTTATCCCGACCCAGAACCACACGCCATAGGAGGCAGAATCATCTGATTTTCAATAATCTAGCGCGACCATGCGCAACGCCTGGTTTCCATTCGCCAGCGGTAGTCAAATCCTGCGAATGTTAGCCGCGTTGCAGATTTACGCTACTCAACCCCGAGAGCACCGGCTAATCTGGCGTCTGGTTGCGGCGCTGGTGCGCGAAGATGTGGGGAAGAGGTGTGGTGCGTTTCGCCCTGCTGAGTTTGTCGGTCCTGGTTCTCGGAGGGTGCGCCAGCTTTCCAGATGACGGCCCGGCCACTAGGAGCATCGTCAAGGACGCACATGCGACGAGCGATAAGCACTACGACCTGGTGAACCTCGACTATCGGGTGCTCTCCGAGGTCTCCGCCCATCCTCCGGAACCGCTCACCACGTTGGCGGGCTCGTCCAGCACAGCCCGTTTGGGGTTGATCGAGGGCGGCGACATCGTTGCCGTATCGATCTTCCAGCCCAATTCTGAAATGTCGATAGGCCTCTCGGACTCGGACACCAAAAAATCAGACAATCAATCGTTGCCCACCCTGTTGGTCGATGACACCGGCCATGTGTCCGTCCCGTTCGCTGGCCAGGTTGAGGTGATGGGCTTGACGCCAACCGAAGCAGCCGGGGCGATAAAGCACGCCCTCAAGGGTCGATACATCGACCCCCAGGTGCTGGTTAGCGTGCAGACCAGCTCGGCTAACTCGGTTACCGTATTTGGCGAAGTGAAAAATTCCGGCCTGGTCCGCCTGTCCCCCAATAACGATACCCTGATCAATGTGATTGCGTCTGCCGGCGGCACGTCCCGTCCGACCGGCGATGTGATGGTCGCCATTACGCGCGCTGGACGAACCACGACCGCGCCGCTGACCGTCGTGTTGAACGATCCGACCCAGAATATCCGCCTGGCGCCAAGGGACGAGGTCAGATTGGTCTACCACCCTCGCAAATTCTCCACCTTCGGCGCCCTCATGAGGGATGCTCAGACGCCTATTGAGGATGACAGCCTTTCCCTCGCGGGCGCGCTCAGCAGGCTGGGCGGCCTGGATAGCAACAACGCCAACCCATCGGCGGTGATGCTATTTCGCTTCGAGCGCCCCGAAGTTGCGCGCGCGCTCGGCCTCAACTTCGATCCTTCCGCAGCACGCGTGCCGGTCGTCTACCGCCTCGATCTCCGGGATCCCTCGGGCTTTTTCGTTGCGCAACGATTCGAGGTGCAGCCAGACGACGTAATCTATGTGCCTCACGCCGATCTTGCTGAAGCCCGCAAGTTTTTTGAAGTTGTCAACGAAGTGTCAAGTGTCGGCTATAACGCCGCCGTGACCAACTCCGTAATCAAGTAAAAGAGCCCCCTCAATGGCTGGCGATCCTTTGAGAGACAAGCGTTTCTGATGCTTTTATCACCAAAAGCTAATGTGGAATTCGGAACGGAGAGTAATCGGGATTCGACGGCCTCTGAAACCGGCCGTTGGTCCGAGCCCTCAGCCGACGGTCGCTGCTTTGTGTTTGTGACCGCGCCATTTGGCCCCTTCTCCCGTCGGCTGGCCAACGAACTACGAGCCCATGGCGCGCAGTGCAAACGGGTCTTGGTCAATGGCGGCGACCTAATGGACTGGGGCCTCCGCGAGGCGGCCCTTTATCGCGGAGGACCGCCCGAATGGTCGCGTTGGATCGCCGACTATTTCAAGCGGGAGAAGGCGACCGACCTTATCATCCACGGCTCGGCCTACAGCCATGCACAGCAGGCGGCGAAAGAAGCACGCCGGCTCGGCATGAAGGTGCATGTGTTCGAAGAGGGCTACTTCCGACCGCATTGGGTCACACTGGAGCGTGATGGCGTCAACTGTACCTCGGGCCTGCCGAAGGATCCGGAGGTCTATCGTCGAGCTGCAGCTCATAGCCGGATGGCGCCGTTTGTTCCCGCCGGCAAGATCACGCCCGCCGGGGTGAAACGACTGATCGCCTTCCACACGAACTACATTCTGGGCAGCCCGCTGTTCCCGCGGTTTCCCCTCCCATATCGTTACTCGATCCTAAGCCAGATGAACGGCCACATCCGGCGATACCTGAGGCAAGTGATCACCAAATCCGCTACCGAGCGGAGGGTCCAAAGCGTCTTGGACGATCCACGCCCGCTGTTTCTGGCGCTGCTCCAACGGCCAGGCGATGCTCAGCTGACCCATGACGCCAATTTCGGCGAGACATGCGATTTCGTCGATTATGTGGTGAAGAGCTTCGCCGCTCATGCTCCCGACGATGCGCGCCTCTGCTTCAAGGTCCATCCGCTCGACCAGGGCATCGAACCGCACGAGAGACTGGTAAAGCGCGCGGCTGAGGCGGCTGGCGTCGCCGACCGCGTCACCTGTGTCGATGGCGGCCATTTCCCCACCATGGTCCGCGCGGCGGTTGGGATCATATCCGTCAACTCTACTGGCGGCCTGTCGGCGATCGAGTTTGGCCGCCCGACCATCACCCTTGGGCGCGCAATCTACTCTCTCCCAGGTCTCACCCACCAAGCAGGCCTCGACCGGTTCTGGATTGAGCCCGAAGCGCCGGACGCCAACCTTCTGGTGGCTTTCCGCGCCGTCGTCATGGCTCAAACTCAGATCAACGGAGACTTCTCCACCCCTGCCGGCATGGCGCTGGTTGCGCCTGAAGCCGCGCGCCGGATGATTGCGGCTCAGTAGGTCGGCGGCCTGGGCGGAAACAGCAGGGTCTTTGCCGCCTGTCCAAGACGCATGATCCGTCCTCTTGGCTTTTGCGATGAAACCGTGCTGCTGGCGCGCAGGACACGGATGCGGTCGACGAAGGTCTGGGCGTCGCAAGGCAGCCAGGAAATCGGATCCAGATAGAGCGGGTAGGTCATCAGGGCGCCCGCGACCAGCGCGTCCAGACTTATGACTCGCCGCGACGGGCCCGCGCCTTCAGCCCGGTCCGTGGTCAGCCCCCAACCCGCATAGAACGGCCAGCCGTAGGTAACCACCGACCGCCCGCGCAACAGGGCTTCAAAGCCAGTCAAGGAGGTCAGGGTATGCACCTCGTCGACAGCCTCGACGCAGGCGATGATATCCACGTCGCGAACCACCAGATCGGCCAGCGCCTGGGCGTCGGCTTCCGCAATCCGTCCCCGGCGATTGCCGGCGGTGACGTCGGGGTGTTCCTTATAGACGATATAGGCTTCGGGCGCGGCCCGGCGCACCCGCTGCAGAAGCATCAGATTTGAGCACGCTTCACCGCCGGCCAACACGGATGCATCCCCCTCCACCTGGCCCGGAACGAGGATTCTGACGCGATCGCCGGCGCCGCTGACATCCAGCGTAGGCCGAACCTGAAGATTGTACTTGGACAGGCCGAGTTCAACGATCGCGGTCCGCAGGCTCCGTGCGCGCGCCAGCGCCTCAGGCGTGAAGTCGACCGTGTTCAGGATATGCTCCAGATCAGACGGCTGTCGCGGATCATAGTAGATGCCGCGTGAATCCAGCACGAGGGACGACGCCGGGTGGAAGCTCGATCCAAGTCCAACGGATCGTACGAACCCATCCTCGATATTGGTCACCTGCCCCGGCCATTTCGCCTGTGCGCGCCGCACGGCCGCGCTCGACCAGGAGGCCCAGTTGGCGTAGCGCGCCGACGGCCCCGGATTTGGCCCATACAGCGAAAAGCTCGATTGAGGACCGGCTAGAAAGGCCTTCAGCACTGGTTGTTTGGCGGCTGGGATGTTCAGGCCCACCCAGCAACCACGCACACGGTCAGCGTGACGCTTAAACGCCGCCAAACGTTCAAAGCCGGTGCGCGCGGTACAGGCTTCGCCCGTTAGAGGATCCACGTAGCGTGGATAGAGGATATAGGTGGCGGCAAAGAGGGCATCGAGCGTTCTTGGCGTCTTCGCGACGCCCTCCGGCGCTCTGTCATCTGTAAGCCCCATGCCGGCGTAGAAGGGCTGGCCAAAGACGGTGACCTGCCGGCCGCTGAGAAGCGCATCAAGTCCAATCAGGCTATCGACCACATAGACTGCATCAGCTTGTGCGATGAGCGACATGATATTGCCGGTTTGGTCCACCACCGCGTCGGCGACCGCGAGCGCGGCCGGCTCGGCGCCTCCAGTCGCCCGACTGTCTCTCCTGACCACGATATGGCTGTCTGGGTGATCTCGCCGGGCGACCTCGACCGCCGCTGAATAGATTTCGGGCCCCGCGGAAGGCTGACCGAGCCAAGGCTCGTCCGCTGTTCGGTCGATCACCAACACCCTGGGCTTACCGACTGGAGCATTCCAGATCGCCGGCTCACCGCAATTGATCCGCGACAGTCCCTCTTCGCGTTTGAACGCGATGAGATCGCGCGCTTCGGCAATAAGCGCGGGCGTTTCCCAATCTAGGGACGCCAATAATCGCTGAAGACATCTTGGTCCGCTGGCGTCATCCGCGATCAGGCTGATTGGCACCGCGCCGCTGGCCGCCTCCCCCACCGATCGGATGAAGCCATCCTGCACCAGCCAATGGGCCGCGCCCATCTTGTGAGCGGCGGCCCCGGCATCCAAGCGAGCGCGCGCCTTACAGCTGCTCAAAACGATACTGGCGTTCCGTTGTCGACTGTCAAGACCCGCAAGATCAGGAAAATAGGCGGCGAGGTGGTGTAACCGCTTTAGCGCGGGATCCGCCACTGCCCCGTCGTTCCGGTCAGCGTCAGAAGACCCGAGCCTCGCGGCGTCAAACATTGACTACTTGGCGCAGCGGTTCAGGCGTCTCGGCTTCCAACCCGAGAGCCTGCGCTACGATCTTGAAGTGCTCGGCCCAGCTGTACCCAGGGCGGCGCGGGCGGCGCGGCGGCCGATCGCAAGCGGACTGGATCGCTTCGAGCCACCCCAGGCCATCGAGCGGATCGATCAACTGGGCGGCGCGCGCCAGCTCCCGGTGAACCGGAATGTCGGAGGCGATCACCGGCGCGCCCAGCGTCAGGGCCTCGATCACCGGCAGGTCGAACCCTTCGGCCAGCGATGGGGCCAGCAGCGCGCGAGCGCCGCGAACGAGGGCGGCCACCTGCTCGTCGGTGAGATCGGTGATCTCATGGACCAGTTTGCGGACGGCCGAAGAGCGGTCGAGGTGATCGATAACCGCCTCGTTTTCCCAGCCCCGCCGACCGACCAGCACAAGATGCGGCGCTCTGGGGCCCATCTCTTCAGCGAGCCGCCGCCAGGCGGTGAGCAGGAAGGCAAGGTTCTTTCGAGCCTCAATGGTGCCGACGGTGACGAAATAGGGTCGCCGGGTGGCCCTGTCCGCCCGGTCGTTGAGAAAAGCCTCCTCAAGTCCCAAGAGGGCCACCTCGATCGGCGGTTGGCGCAAGCTACGCTGGCTGGCATAGCGCCCCAGCTCTTCGGCCGTGGTAGAGGAGTTCACCAGCACCAAGGCGGCGTGTTTCAGCAGCCCCCTTACTCGGCCCTCGTGCCTGTCGCCCGCGTTCGGGCCACAGAATTCCGGATGGGTCAGGGGAATCAGGTCGTGAACCATCACCACGGGCGCGACGCCCTGGTCCACCAGACCAGCTAAAAGGTCCGGGGATTCCAGGCCTGAGTGTGACACGTTCAGGTAGATGTCCCCAGCACGCGGCTCGAGCTTGCCTCCGAGAAACAGCCAAACTGTCTCCAATCTGTCCGCCATCTTTCGATGGGGTTTGTCGGGCTTAGGCGAAGGCCGCAGGCCCCAATCGGGCGCATTGTCCATCTCAAGCGCGTTGCGCAACGTCAGCCACTTCACATCCTTGATGCCGGCTTCAGTAGACATGGCCTGCGCCCGAGCCACCAGGCCAGGCAGGCAGCCAGGCCGCAACGGCATCAGCTTGCCTCCCCAGGTCGCTACGGGAACCACATCCAGGTCGGGGCGAGAAATCAGCCAGCGGGCGTAGGCCAACACGACCCGGTCGATGCCTGTCGGCGAATTGCTGCGACCGCGCATAGCTAGGCGTGTTGCGTCGAAAAGAACGCGCTTGGCCATCCTAGGTGAACCGCCGATAGAGCTCGGCAAGCCGGCCCCGGTACGCTTGAGCACTAAATTTCTCCGCCTGCCCGAGCCCCCGCGCGGTAAGCGCTCCACGCATCGCTTCGTCAGCGTCGAGCATCTGAATACCTCGTTTTATGCCTCTTACATCAAGCGGGTCGACCAGCAAGGCCGCATCGCCCGCGACTTCAGCCAGAGCGCCGGAATTGGAGGTCAGCACCGGTGTTCCAAGAGCCATCGACTCCACAACCGGCAGGCCGAATCCTTCATAGATCGAGGGGAAAAGAGTCGCGCGGGCGCCGCGAACGAGGCTCGTCAGGAGCTGGCGCGGCAGATAGTCAAACCGCCGAATCCGCTCGCCGGCCACGATAGAATCGATAAGCCCCGTCTCCGATTCTTCGAGCCAAGCACGGCCGCCAACGAGAATGAGCGGCGTCTTGACCCCCGAGGTGAGGTAGGCTTCGACCAGCCGGCCAATATTCTTCTTTGGCTCGACCGCGCCGAAATAGAGGAAGTAGCCTCGCCAGGACAGGCCCAGCGCGCTTTCGATTTCCGCGGCGACCTCGTCATCACTGGCCGCCTCCAGGGCTCCCGCGACGTCGATCGCCTGATAAGTGTTGGTGATCCGCGTTTCATCGATGCCGAATAGCCGGATGATATCAGCCTTCGACTGTTCCGACACCGTCACCACATGGTCAGCTTTGCGGCAAATCTCGGCGCACATGCCGAAATAGCGGCCCTTGTCGTCCAGGGTCGCGTGCGGTAGCCGGAGCGGCACGAGGTCGTGGATTGTGTAGAGATTGGCGGTGCGAATTTCGCGAATGGGTAGGACGGAGGTCCAATGGGTTACGTCGGTCCTGGCGGCCTCGGTCGCGGACCCAAGACGCAGTTCAGTGAAACGGCTGTGCGCGCCATAATCCCAGTTGGCCGTGTGAAAGATGTCCTGACAGGACCAGATCACATCCGCCCGATCCAAAATCTCGGTGCGAGGCGCGATCACCTCGCCGCTGCGCCCCACCACCACAGCCTCGCGGACCGGTCGAGAGGTGCGATTGCTCAAGAACCGAGAGACGGATTTGCGGGTTGATTTGACCGGAACACCGTCGCTGAGCGCGATCTCATTGAGCAACCCATTACTACCAGGGTCTCGGGCTGGCCCCATCAGAAGCTGAGTCTCCAATCCCAACCCAGCCAGGCCGTCGTGCAGGGTCCGGGCATAGGTCGCGATCCCCGACCCCTTCTCCAGGCTAAGGTTGAACCCGTCTATGCAAACCCTACCCGCCATACGAGAATCTCACCGCCTTCAAGAGATCGAACCTAGGCGCCGGACCGCCGTCGGTCAAACAGGGTCGCAGGCCGTAAGCGCGAACCTTGAACAGAAGGATGGCGCCAGATAAAAATATTGTATCGGCCCTGTTGGAGGGCGCAGCTGGTGCAGTGCCATACGCCCGCGCCGATTTCACCTCGAAAGGTTGGAATGCTGATTCGCGCCCGCGCACCGTTGCGCCTTGGATTGGCCGGCGGCGGCACGGATGTTTCGCCCTATTGCGATCGCTTCGGAGGGTGCGTCCTGAATGCGACGATCGACCGATTTGCATATGCCGCACTTCGACCGCTGGATCGGCCGGAACTGGTGTTCACCGCCACCGATCGGAGCGCGACCGAAACCCTTCCCCTCATCGACCGGCTCGCTCTCGACGATGGGCTTTTTCTGCATCGCGCAGTCTATAACGAAATCGTCCAGACCTATAATGGCGGCCGACCGTTGCCGGTGGAACTGACCACCTATTGCGATGCGCCGGTAGGTTCCGGACTAGGTTCGTCCTCGACCATAGTGGTCGTTATGATCCGCGCCTTCGTGGAGTTATTAAACCTACCTCTGGACGACTATTCGATCGCCCAACTTGCCTTTAAGATCGAACGGTTGGATTGCAAATTACAGGGTGGGCGGCAGGATCAGTACGCCGCGACCTTCGGCGGTTTCAATTTTATGGAGTTCTATGAAGATGATCGCGCCATAATAAACCCTCTTCGGATCAAGAATTGGGTTTTATGCGAACTGGAAGCCTCTCTATTATTATTTTATACTGGAATTTCTCGAGAATCCGCCAAAATTATCGCCGACCAAAGCCAAAACGTCACCGGTGGGGATGGCAAGGGATTGGAGGCGATGCACGAGGTCAAACAGGACGCCATCCGCATGAAGGAATGCGTGCTGAAGGGCGACTTCGCAGGCATAATCCAGTCCATGCAAGATAGCTGGGAAAGCAAAAAGCGCACGGCGATATCCGTTTCGAATCCGGTGATCGAGGAGTTGTTCGATGCCGCCATAACCGCCGGCGCGTCGGCCGGCAAGATTTCGGGGGCCGGCGGCGGCGGATTTCTGGCCTTCTTCGTTCCGCCCGAACGACGCATGGATGTAATCGTGAAACTCGGCCAATTTCCCGGTTCTGTGAGCAACTGCCATTTCACCAGCAATGGCGCCGAAGCCTGGAGACTTTAGCCGTGTGCCTGCCGAACAGCAGTTCCTCCGACGGCGACCAATGAAAGCGATCATCCTTGCCGGCGGCGCCGGGACGCGGCTGCGCTCAATAGTTCCAGATTTGCCAAAGCCCATGGCGCCGATCGCTGGGCGGCCGTTTCTGGAATATCTGATCGAGCGATTGGTCCGGGGCGGCGTGACGGATATCATCCTATCGGTCGGCCACCGAGCAGAGGTCATCAGCAGCCATTTCGGGGCGTCTTGGGGCGGGGCAACGATCAGCTATGCGATTGAATCCGAGCCCTTGGGCACTGGCGGCGCTGTCGCTTTCGCCGCTAAAGGGTGGACCGACAGCCTCGTCCTGGTGGTCAACGGCGACACCTACCTCGGGATTGACTTCGCCGATCTTGTAGCTTGGGCCGCTTCCACCCCCGCGGCTGGGATGGTGCTTCGGAGTGTCGAAGACACGGCACGATATGGCGCGGTTCTTTGCACCGCCGGCCTCGTTCGACGTCTCGCCGAAAAGGGCGAAGCCGGTCCAGGCCTGATCAACGCCGGCGTCTATCTTTTGAACCCGGCGATATTTTCCCGATTTGGGCTGACCGGGCGATTTTCACTCGAATCCGACCTGCTGCAGCCCCATGCTGAAGCGCTGCGTCTTCGCGCCTACGTCACAGACGGCCTCTTCATCGATATAGGCGTGCCGGCAGACTACCTCCGCGCCCAAATCGCCATTCCTGCGCACATCGAGGGTATTTGATTTGCCGATAGGACCATGGTGTGACGATCGAAAGTCAATGATGGCCCACACAATCCTAGGGCCCGGCAAACCGGCTGATATCGCAAATGGTGAATCGCTGACGTTCGACTAATGTATCTCTCAACGGAGACGCGTGCATTTCGGTTGACGTGTGTGTTTGGATCGGGCTTTGAACTGGGCGATCCGGTGCCTTCCAAGGCGATTTCAGATGGTTCTGCATGGACGTCCAACCTCTCGCCATCGCTGACGTTAAGCTCGTCCGTCCAACCAAGCATGGTGACGAGCGAGGATTTTTCTCGGAAATATTTCAAGACGAATTGCTCGCGCGGCACGGGATCGGCGGGTCTTTCGTGCAGGACAACCACGTCTATTCCGCCAGTCGAGGCGTGTTGCGCGGGCTCCATTTCCAGAAGCCGCCGAATGCCCAAGGCAAGCTGGTGCGTTGTGTGCGCGGCGCGATCCTAGACGTAGCCGTGGATATCCGGGCGGGCTCGCCAACCTACGGCCAACACGTCTCAGCGGAAATCTCCGCCGCTAATTGGAGGCAGATCTGGGTCCCCCCCGGATTCGCTCACGGCTACGTCACCTTGGAGCCGAACTGCGAGATCATTTACAAGGTGACGAATTATTATGCCCCGGCCAGCGAGACCGGCATCGCCTGGGACGATCCAGACCTTGGAATCGATTGGAGGCTGCGAGACGCCGATTTTGTTTTGTCGGATAAGGACCGGCGCAATCCAAGATTGGCCGAAATCGCCGCGCCGTTCGACTACGTTTCCGCTACAAATCCAGCCTGATTGGATCCGACGCGATGAAACTATTCGTTACAGGCGGCGCGGGCTTTATCGGGTCGGCGGTATGCCGCCATCTGGTCGGCGACCTCGGCCATGAGGTCGTAGTGATCGACAAGCTGACCTATGCGGCCAATGTGTCGTCGCTGGCGTCGATCAGCACTAGCCCGTTGTATCGCCTAGAACAGGTCGACATTTGCGATGCGGCCTCGATCGCTCGACTGTTCGAGACCTACCAACCCGATGGCGTGATCCACTTAGCGGCGGAAAGCCATGTCGACCGGTCGATCACCGGCTCACGGGTATTTGTCGACACCAATGTGATCGGAACCTTCACCCTCCTCGAAGCCTCGCGGGCCTATCTGGCCGGGGCAGGCAAGGCGGCGGCCGACCGGTTCCGGTTCGTCCACGTCTCGACAGACGAGGTTTACGGCTCCCTGGGCATCGACGGGCTGTTTGTCGAAAATACTCCATACGACCCCAGTTCGCCCTATTCGGCGACCAAGGCGGCGTCCGATCACCTGGCCAAGGCCTGGCATCGCACCTATGGCCTGCCGGTCATCGTCTCCAATTGCTCCAACAACTACGGCCCTTATCATTTCCCGGAAAAGCTGATTCCGCTGATGATCCTGGCGGCGCTGGACGGCGCTCCCCTGCCCGTTTATGGCGATGGCTCGAACATTCGCGACTGGCTCTACGTCGAAGATCATGCTCGCGCCTTGGCGCTGATTTTCGAGCGCGGACGCCCAGGCGAGACCTACAACATCGGCGGACGCAACGAGCGCAAGAACATCGATGTCGTTCATCGCATCTGCGAACTCATGGATCGCCTCAATCCTGCCGGCGGCCCGCATCATCGCCTGATCACCTATGTCGCCGACCGGCCAGGTCATGACCATCGCTACGCTATCGACGCCACCAAGCTGGAGACAGAGTTGGGATGGCGCGCGCAGGAGACTTTCGAGACGGGCATTGAGAAGACGATAGCCTGGTATCTGGATCGGCGCGACTGGTGGGAGCCGCTACGCAACAAGGTCTACTCGGGCGCGCGCCTGGGCCTGATTCCGGCCTGACGCATGCGGATTTTCGTAACCGGCGCGGAAGGTCAGATCGCGCGATCGCTGCGCGAAGCGGCGGCGGAAGACGCGACTATTGTCCTGGGCTGGGGCGCTCGACCCGGGATGGACCTTGCCCGACCGGATACGGTGGCCAGGGCGATCGAGGCTTTCGGTCCAGACCTGGTCGTGAATCCCGCCGCCTATACCGCCGTCGACAAGGCCGAAAGTGAGCCTGAGCTGGCGTTCGCTATCAACCGGGATGGCGCAGGCGCGGTGGCCACGGCGGCGGCCAGGGCTGGTGCGCCGATCATTCAGCTGTCGACCGACTATGTGTTCGACGGCGCGAAGATTGTCCCCTATGTCGAGGGGGACCCCCCCTCCCCGACCGGCGTTTATGGGGCCTCCAAGCTGGCCGGGGAGCACGCGGTCGCCGCAGCGCACCCCGAGCACATCATCTTGAGGACCGCATGGGTTTATGCGCCCTTCGGCGCCAACTTCGTGCGCACCATGCTCCGGCTGGCCGGCGAACGTGATCGCCTGCGTGTGGTCGACGATCAGGTCGGCTGTCCAACGTATGCGCCCGATATCGCGGAGGCGATCTTGAAGATTGCTGGCCGGTTGAACCAAACTGGCTGGCGCGCGGACTACCGCGGAGTCACCCATTTGGCTGGCCCCGATGCGGTGTCGTGGTGCGGCTTCGCGCGCGCCATCGTCGAGGGCGCCGCGCGAAACGGAGGGCGAAACATCCCCGTCGATCCGATCACGACGGCGGACTACCCCACTCCAGCCAAGCGGCCGGCCAACTCTCGCCTGGCGACCGACCGCCTGAAGGGGACATTTGGTGTACGGCTTCCCGGCCTGCAGACATCGCTCGTGGATTGTTTGGATCGTTTAGCGGATGTTTCGCCCGCTGCAGGGAGATCGACTTGAAGGGCATCATTCTCGCCGGCGGTAGTGGAACGCGCCTCTACCCGATGACGCTGGTGACGTCCAAGCAGCTGCTGCCTGTCTACGACAAGCCCATGATCTACTACCCTCTCACCACCCTGATGCTCGCGGGCATCAAGGACATTTTGATCATCTCCACTCCGCACGACTTGCCAAGCTTTCAGAGGCTGCTTGGTGACGGCTCCAAGTTCGGTATCTCGATCAGCTACGCGGAACAACCGAGCCCGGATGGCCTAGCTCAAGCCTTTATAATCGGAGCTGATTTCGTCGGCGATAGTCCATCCGCCCTCATCCTCGGCGACAACATCTTCCATGGCGACGGCCTGCAGACCCTGCTCGCCAATGCCTCGACGAGGGCAACAGGCGCCAGCGTGTTCGCCTACCGCGTCGCCGATCCGGAGCGTTATGGCGTGGTAGCGTTCGATGACGATAACCGCGCCATCTCGATCGAGGAAAAGCCCCAAAAGCCTCAGTCCCACTGGGCGGTGACGGGCCTGTATTTCTATGACCGCCAGGTGATCGATATCGCCGCAAACCTGAAACCGTCACTCAGGGGCGAACTTGAGATCACAGACGTCAACAAAGTCTACCTGGAACGGGGCCAGCTTTCCGTCGAACTGATGGGTCGTGGCTACGCTTGGCTTGATACCGGCACGCCTGATAGCCTGTTGGAAGCTGCCGCCTTTGTCGGCACCCTGGAAAAGCGCCAGGGTTTTCGGATTGCCTGTCCGGAAGAAGTGGCGTTCCGCATGGGATATATCACGCGCGAACAACTCGCAGCCCTGGGCGCCAGTCTTGGAAAGAGCGACTATGCTCGGTACTTGCGGGAAGTCGCGACCCTAACTGAAAATGCGCCGCTCGACCGCGTACAGTAGGGACCGCGACCTAGGTTAGTCACCGGGCGTAGATACGAGGACTACATGGTGAACATAGTCAGGCATACGCTCACAGAATATTTTGAGCGCAATCTCAGAATCATTTGGGCACTAGTCCTTCGCGAATTGGCGACGCGCTATGGCCGAAATAATCTTGGATTCCTTTGGATTATCGGAGAACCACTATTATTCACTTCCGGCGTCTTGGTTATGTGGTCAATTATTCGACCACCATATGATCACGGCATTCGCTTACTGATATTTGTTGTTACAGGGTACATGCCGCTAACGCTTATTAGGCACACGGTCGGTCACGGAATAAACTGCATACCTACAAATATAAATCTATTATATCATCGAAAAATTACACTATTACATTTTTTTATAGCCCGAACATTACTGGAAATCATTGGGGTTAGCCTTGCATTTTTTGTCACTGTATCGGTATTTTTGCTATTTGGCGTCATTTCGCTCCCTCCTTCATTATCGTTAGTACTGGGTGGGTGGTTTATTTTATCGTGGATATGCTTCGGAATGACGTTAATATTAGGGGGAGTAGCCGGTATATACGAATCATTCGAAAAAGTCGCGAATCTACTTACCTACGTGATGGTTCCGATGACCGGTACATTCTTCATGATAGACTGGCTTCCCTATCAATATCAAAAAGCTGTTGAATTAATCCCACTTATCAATTGCGTAGAAATGGTGAGAGCTGGCTTTTTCGGCGAGTTTGTCCCAACTCACTACAACGCCGCATATGCCATAGCGTGGGCGGCTGGCTTCACGTTTGTCGGATTGCTCGTCCTTCAGTTCGTTCGCGACAGGATCGACGTTGAATAGTTAGAGCGAGGGTAAGCCCGATCCCCCGGCGCCGGGACGCGCTTGCCGGACCGCCAGACCGTCCGCGCCTATTCGAAAACGTTTCAATCATCCGCCGCCACCGTCACGCGAAGATGGGCCAACCTCGCCGCCAGACCAGAGGGGCCGCACACGATCTGAGCGACATTAGCTAAGACAGATGCAGGTAAACGTAAGCGGTGCTTTCGTATCCCTCCGGTGACGCTTTCAGTTACCCACATCTCGCTGGACGAGATTTGCCCCCATTGAATCTTCTGTGATTCTGTCTGTGACGCCGATTCGCGGAGCGTCACAGATGAGCGGGAACACGGTCGCCGGCGATACAGGCTGGCATGACGATGAGGTCGTTTCGGAAGGGCTGCCAGACAGACGGCTGGCGCGTCGATTGCGCCGCCTGATTGATCAGATGTCGGCGGCGCCTGGCCAACCACTGCCGGCCGCTTGCGGCGACTGGGCGGCGACCAAGGCAGCCTATCGCTTCTTCGACAATCCACGCATCACCGAGCATGGGGTGCTGGCCGGCCACTTCGCCGCAACCGCCACGCGCTGCGCGGCGAGCGAAGGCCGATTCTCATCCTGCAGGACACTACCGAGTTCATTTACAGCCGCGCACAGCCGGGCAAGATCGGGTTCACGAAGACCATCAACGCCGGGCGTTATAAGGCAGGTCAGCCCAACACGGTGACTTTGTGCGGGGTGCTGCTGCATGCGAGTCTGGCCGTGACCCTCAGCGGTACACCGCTCGGGCTGACGGCGGCGAAGCTCTGGACACGCACGAAGTTCAAGGGGACCTGGACCCTCAAGCGGCACGTGAACCCCACACGCGTTCCGATAGAGACAAAGGAAAGCTATCGCTGGCTGGAGAATCTGCGCCAGTCGATGGCGCTCGTCGGCGCTCCGGAACGCTGCGTGCATGTGGCCGACCGCGAGAGCGACATCTACGAGCTCTTTTGTCTGACGCAGGATCTGGGCACTCGATTTGTGGTGCGGGTGCAGACTGATCGGTTGGCCGGCGCGCCGTCCGGCGCAGAGCCGCAGGATAAGGCGCATCGGGTCTTCGCCCAGCTCTCGACCGCGCCCTGGGCGGGGCGCCATATCGTTACGGTCGGACAAGGTCAGACGACATGCGTCCAAGTAAAGTTTGCCTCAATCGAGACCTTGCCGCCCATTGGCAAGCAGAAGCGATACAGCCCTCAGCCACTAACCTACATCCGCGCCCTTGAGGTCGACCCGCCGGCAGACCGCCCGCCAATCGACTGGAAGCTAGTGACCAATCTGCCTGTAGATGACTGCGGATTCCGAGCTGATCCCGCCGGCCATTCCGATTTGATGCCGCCACCCGTTCCGATTTGATCCCGCCAGTCATTCCGGAATGATCCCGCCAGGGGTTCCGATTTGATGCCGCCAGGCAAGGGGC
>Ga0302315_10002539_pt1 | contig 17127 bp, 11 predicted proteins | sample III_Palsa_N3_1_FD_200532 | JGI IMG/M metagenome (GOLD analysis project Ga0302315, IMG submission 200532) | Peat permafrost microbial communities from Stordalen Mire near Abisko, Sweden - III_Palsa_N3_1 | ecosystem: Environmental > Terrestrial > Soil > Palsa > Peat permafrost | place: Sweden... | reverse complement strand
CTTCCCATCCCGATTGCGGGGGACAGTGGACTACGCGGGCGAAAACCTTTTTCGTTACTTACAGTTGCGGGACAGCTTGTGATTTGCACACAATTCCCTATTAACCCCGGAACTACCCGGGGACCTTTGCCGTTTGATGAAGGAAAAAGAAAGAACTTTATTTTACGCCGTAAAGTTAGCCTTTTTCGGCCTATCGAACCCTTCAAAAGGCGGGATAACCTAAAAAAATTTGCATTATCTTTACGCCCTTTCATTTATCATATGCTATATGACTAAACAAGGCGCTTCAGCAGGCTATCGGTTCAGAGAAGCGATGCAGACGGAAAAACCCCTTCAGATTGTAGGTACTATCAACGCCAATCATGCTTTATTGGCGTCTCAGGCGGGTTTTAAGGCCATATATCTTTCAGGCGGCGGCGTAGCTGCCGGTTCTTTGGGTATCCCCGACCTGGGCATCACCACTCTCAACGACGTTCTTATTGATATAGAAAGGATTACTAACGTTACAACGACCCCTCTGCTGGTCGACGTAGATACCGGCTTTGGCCCCTCGGCCTTTAATGTAGCCCGGACAGTAAAATCACTGATAAAAGCCGGCGCGGCAGCACTCCATATCGAGGACCAGGTAGGCGCCAAACGTTGCGGTCACAGACCAGGTAAGGAGATCGTTTCCCTGGGCGAAATGGTTGACCGGCTGAAAGCTGCGGTGGATGCCCGCACAGACGACAACTTTGTTATCGGCGCCAGAACAGATGCCATTGCCGGCGAAGGGATTGATAAAGCCATCGAGCGGGCGGCAGCTTATAAAGAGGCCGGCGCCGACTTCATATTCGCGGAGGCGGTCTCCGAGCTCTCTCAATATCAACGATTCGTTGATGCTACCGGCATTCCCGTCCTGGCCAATATTACTGAATTCGGCATGACCCCTCTCTATACCGTCGATGAACTGAAAGCAGCAGGAGTAGGCCTGATACTATACCCCCTATCCGCATTCAGGGCGGCTAACAAAGCCGCACTCAACGTCTATCATACCATCCGCACCGAAGGCTCACAAAAAGGCGCATTGGCGTCCATGCAGACGCGGGCAGAATTGTATGACAGCATAGGATACCATGCGTATGAAGAGAAACTGGATACCCTCTTTAAAAAAAATAAAGCATAATGTCAGCAGATAACGATCAACCAACGGCTTTCAAGCCTAAGAAAAGCGTAGCGCTGTCAGGCGTTGCTGCCGGAAATACTGCCCTGTGCAGTGTCGGAAAAAGCGGGAACGACCTGCACTATCGTGGCTACGACATTCTTGACCTGGCCGAAAAAGCGCAGTTCGAAGAAGTGGCATACCTCCTTATTTATGGCGGGTTGCCCACGCAGTCACAGTTGAATGCTTATACGGCCAAACTAAAATCCTTAAGAGGGCTTCCGCAGGCAGCAAAAAATGTGCTGAAGAATATTCCTCCTGCAGCTCATCCAATGGATGTATTGCGTACCGTCGCGTCTGTACTGGGGACACTCGAACCTGAAAAAGAAGATCATCATGTGTCGGGAGCAAGGGAAATTGCAGATAAATTACTGGCTTCTTTCGGCTCTGCCTTATTGTATTGGTATCATTATACCCATAATGGAAAGGAAATCGAGGTGGAAACGGACGATGAAACCATCGGCGGCCATTTTTTGCATTTATTGCATGGCAAAAAGCCCTCAGCGTCCTGGGTCAACGCTATGCAGGTCTCGTTGAACCTGTATGCAGAACACGAGTTCAATGCATCCACTTTTACCGGTCGGGTCATTGCGGGCACAGGCTCGGATATTTACTCGGCTGTTACCGGCGCCATCGGGGCGTTGAGAGGCCCGAAACATGGCGGCGCCAATGAAGTTGCCTTCGATATTCAGAGCCGTTATCACTCGCCGGATGAGGCTGAGGCGGATATCCGTCAGCGCCTGGCAAATAAAGAAGTGATTATTGGTTTTGGCCATCCGGTCTATACTATTTCAGATCCGAGGAATGTCATTATTAAAAAGGTAGCAAAGCGGCTTTCGGAAGAAGCCGGGGATATGCTGTTGTTTGATATTGCAGAACGCCTGGAGACGGTCATGTGGAATGAAAAGAAAATGTTCCCGAACCTGGACTGGTTCTCCGCCGTTTCTTATCACCTGATGGGCGTGCCTACCCTGATGTTCACCCCCCTGTTTGTCATTTCAAGGGTCACCGGGTGGAGCGCACATGTCATTGAACAAAGACAGGACGGTAAAATTATCCGGCCGAGCGCTAACTACATCGGCCCGGAAAACAGGGCATTCGTCACTATCGATAAACGTAAATAAAGCATAGATGTCGTCACACATTTCCAATACAAGACCGCAACCCGATAAAGTCCTCACCGATATTGCCGACTACGTATTAAACTATAAAATAAAAAGCGATCTCGCCCTCAGCACCGCACACTATTGCCTGCTCGACACCCTGGGGTGCGGCTTTGAAGCGCTGACCTATCCTGCCTGTACAAAATTATTAGGCCCCGTCGTCCCGGGCACCATCGTTCCCCACGGTGCAAAAGTTCCCGGCACACAATTTCAGTTAGACCCTATTCAGGCAGCATTCAATATCGGCGCTATTATCCGCTGGCTCGATTTTAACGATACCTGGCTGGCAGCGGAATGGGGGCATCCCTCCGATAACCTTGGCGGCATCCTTGCGACCGCCGACTGGCTCTCCAGGACGAATATCGCCAATGGCAAACAACCCCTGACCATGCTGCAGGTGCTGGAAGGCATGATCATGGCACACGAAATACAGGGGGTGCTGGCCCTCGAGAATTCCTTCAATAAAGTCGGCCTCGATCACGTCATCCTCGTCAAGGTCGCCTCCACCGCCGTCGTCGGCAAGTTGATCGGCCTCACCCGCGACGAATTGATCAACGCCATAAGCCTGGCCTTCGTCGATGGCCAGTCATTACGCACCTACCGCCACGCACCCAACACCGGCAGCCGTAAGTCATGGGCAGCCGGAGATGCCACCTCGCGGGCCGTTCGCCTGGCCCTCATCGCTAAAACCGGTGAAATGGGCTATCCCTCCGTTCTCACCGCAAAGACATGGGGGTTCTACGATGTCTCCTTCAAAGGCAATGCCTTCAAATTCCAGCGCGACTACGGTACGTATGTGATGGAAAATGTATTGTTCAAGATTTCTTTCCCTGCTGAATTTCATTCGCAGACTGCTGTTGAAGCTGCGATGACCCTGCACAGGGAGTTGAAAAAGGCGGGTGTAACAGTTAAGAATATCAAGGCCATTACTATCAGGACTCACGAAGCCGCCATCCGGATCATCGATAAAAAAGGTCCGCTGAATAATCCGGCCGATAGAGATCATTGTATCCAGTACATGGTTGCCGTGCCGCTGATCTTTGGAAGATTGACCGCCGCCGATTATGAAGACAATATAGCTTCGGATCCTCGTATCGATCATCTGCGCGATAAAATCGAATGTGTGGAAGACCCGCAATTCACAAAGGATTATCATGATCCGGCAAAGCGGTCCATTGCCAACGCATTAACCGTTATCCTCGATAACGGCACGGCTCTGGACGAAGTGGTGGTCGAATATCCCATCGGTCACAGATTGAGAAGAGAGGAGGGCATTCCAAAATTGCTGGAGAAATTCAAGATCAACCTTGCCCGGATATTTCCCGACCAACAGCAACAAAATATCCTGGCTCTTTCGCTGGATTATGACCGGTTGACCAATACGCCTGTGAATGAATTTGTCGATGGGCTGGTCATATAAAAGCCCGATATAGGAGTATTATTCGTAATAATTCTTACCGATATCGATACGCTCACGACCATTTTGCAAACGCCAGTGGTTGGTATCCCTGAGAGAATAGGCGCAACCACAATACTCCTGCATATAAAAGTTTTCCTTTTTGCTGATGTCCAGCATCCGCGAGGAGCCGCCCTTCTTGCGCCAGTTGAATGTCCAATAGGTGATCCCCGGATAATGACCTGCCGCCCGTATGCCGCAATCATTGATCTGATCAAAGTTCTTCCAGCGCGAAATACCCAGCGAGCTGCTGATCACAGGGAATCCATTTTCATGGGCAAACAGCGCAGTACGCTCAAATCGCATATCAAAACACATCGTACAGCGGATACCCCTCTCCGGCTCATGCTCCATTCCTTTGGCACGGGCAAACCAGTTGTCGGTGTCATAATCCCCATCGACAAACGGGATATTATGTTTCTCCGCAAAACGGATATTTTCATCCTTCCTGAGTTCATACTCTTTAAGGGGATGGATATTCGGGTTGTAAAAATAGATGGTAAAATCGATCCCGGAAAAGATCAGCGCCTCCATTACCTCACCTGAGCAGGGGGCACAGCAGGAATGCAGCAACAGTTTATGGGCTCCCTGCGGAAGTTCCAGCTTTTCTCTTTGAAATTTATCTTCCATACCGGCAAAAATACTAAAAAAACACCGCGAACTTCAATTTCGCAAAAAACGGCACCCCCGGCGTATAACTCACCTCGTCTACCGGCGCCGTCTCGTATTTCAGCCTGGAAATATACTCGAACTGCGATTCATTCCACTCCTGGTTGAACAGGTTCTCAATCGCCAGCCCAATCTCATATTTTGGCCGGGTATAATTGACGGTCAGGTCGGTCACAAAATAACCGAGCGCAGTTAAAGTATAAGTCGAATTGGCTGCTCTGTTATGTAAATATCGATAGCTGATCCCGCCATTCCATCCGCTTTTGGTGCTGAAATCCAGCGCGGCAGTGCTGGTAAAGGTGGGCGCCAGCGGCAGATATCGGTGACCCGCAGCACTGTCGATGAACCTGGGCCTGGCGAGGTCCGCATTGAAATTGGCATACAGCCAGTCCGTCAACTGCCAACGCAGGGAAAAATCGATCCCCTCCCTGCTGGTCCTCCCGCTGGGCTGCACAGGGCCGCCGGGTTGGCTGATCAGGTCCTGCCCGAAAGTAAATTCTTCTTGCAAGTACAGATACCACAAAGCCGTATTAATGAGCAACCGGGGGGCAGGCTTCCAGTTGATCCCCAGATCCGCTCCGTATGCAGCGGGCAGGATCTCATAGCCCTGGTTGGCGATCACCACCCTCGCATCATTGGAGTGAAAGCCTTTTCCGGATTTGAAATACAATTGAACCCGTGGATTCAGGGTATATTGTACGTTGAATTTGGGACTGATAGTGGCCCTTTGCGCATTGGGGCTCTCGCCGCCAAAGACCTTGGAGGCAAAGGTATCTGCGGCCGGCGCCATATTCAGGTAATAAAAATGAAAATAGTCTACCCGCGCCCCCGCATTGAAAAGCCACTTCCCTGTCTCGACCATTTCGTCAAACCAGGCATTCGTACTCAGTTCTTTGGTCTTTCCGTATTGCAGATAGGCCAAAAAATTCCCGTTCTCCGTATGGTCCAGTTCGCTCGGGCTGATACCATCATCCCGGAAACCTGCCCCCGCCATGGAAGTAAACGTCGTATTACCCACGACAGTCTTTTGAGATATCCTGCTATTGTAACCGCCCATATCCCTGATCTCATGCTGACGGAACTCATCCCCCGTCTCAGGAAAGTAATAATAAAAAGTAAAGTTGGTGATCAGGCTAAATGTATAATGAGAATACCAGGCCTGGTTTTCCCAGGTGAAGTTATTGCCGGGTGATGTGGTCAGTTTAATGTTGGCATTGGTCCTCGTCGTAAATCCTCCCTGCGAGGAATCGAGGGCGCCCCACCGGCTGGGGATATAGCCTTCCGCGACAGCTCTGTTCGGGATCTCTCCGGAAGCCCGCCAACGCGAATACAATGTGGAAAGAGAGACCGTCAATTTACTGTTCGTGCCAATTTCGGTGTTGAATTTCCCAAAAAGATTATACCGCTTAAAATGTTCCGGCAACAGGAAGGGTCCGCCATTAGAATATAAGGCGTCCCCGGCCACGTAAAAACTCTGGCCTTTTTCTTTGGCATGGTTACTCAGCAGATTGAGCATGGCCACGATGCGCCCGGTGGTAAACTGGCCGCCCTCGATCTTTACCATGTTGTTATCCAGTACGTTTTTGGTATCATAGGAGACATACCCTGCCGTGCAGAGATCGCCTTTGGTAGTATAATAAGGCCCCTTGCCAAAATCATATCCCTGCACGGTCTCCGGGATGAGGAAATGCAGATCCGCATATCCCTGTCCGTGTGCATGCGAGACCATGTTCACCGGCATCCCGTCCACCGAAATGTTGACATCCGTCCCATGGTCCGCATCGAAGCCCCTGAGGAAGATCTGTTCTGCTTTCCCGCCGCCCTGGTGTTGTGCGATAAATAGCCCCGGGACAAGACGCAGCAGGTCCTGCGCCGATTTTACAGGCTGCATATTGAGGTCGATGCGGCTCAACGTCCGCGAAGTGGTCAGGTTATTGGAATGGTTGGAGATCACCACTTCTTTCAGGTCCATCGGCCCTTTTTCAAGCGGAATGGTCAGCCCTGCCCTGGAAAGATCAACCTTTACTTTTTGGGAAGTATAACCGATAAAGGAGACGAACAGCGAATCCGCCGCCGATACGTTCTTTAACACAAATTGTCCGTCCTTATCGGTCAGCGTATTTTTCAGGGTCCGTACATCGGTCACCACGGCCAGTTCCAGCGGCTCCCGCGTCAGGCGGTCGATCACTTTGCCGTGTACTACCGTCTGTCCGTAAAGAGGGGTAACCGCCCATTGTAACCCGATCATAATAGCCATAAGAATCACCCGTCTCACCATAGGCACAGTTTATACGGCTTTTCTTTTCATGAACAACTGCAGCAATTCGCTCAATAGCACCACGCCCATTGCTCCCACTACATTGAACCATAAAAAGCTCAGCTTCACAATGCCTTGCCGGCTCAATACAGTAAAGAAAATGACGGCCGCCTCGACAATCACCGCACTGATGAACACGGCCTTGCCACCCGTTTTCTTCCGATAAAAAGCCACCAGGAAAATACCGAGGATCACGCCGTAAAACATCGACCCCAGCACATTCACCGCCTCAATGAGACTATTGCCTATGTTATAGGCCAGCTGCGCCATGGCAATGCAAAATATCCCCCACAACAGGGTATACAGCCGGGAAAGCTGGTATTCCTTTTCCGTAGACATGGGCCGGTGGGAAAATCGCCGGTGGAAGTCGACGATGGTACAAGAAGACAGCGAGTTGAGGGTAGCGGCAATCGAGCCCCATGCCGCGAGAACGATAACGGCAATCAGTAGTCCCACCAGTCCGATTGGAAGATAGTCGGTGACAAATCGGAGAAAGATATAATTGGTGTCATTCGAATCCCCTCCGACATCCTTGTCGTCCAGCCATCGCCGGACGGTCGCCTTATAACCGGTCTTCTGTTGTTCTGCCGCCAGCAGGCGTGTGGCGGCCCGGCTACGGTCAGCAGGCGTAGCGGCATTAGCGGCAATAGAAGGAGCGGCTGCCAGCCGCGATGTCTCTGTCGCCTCATATTGATGGGTCAGCCAGGCTAGCGAATCCTTATACTTCGAATGCGCCAGCAAATCCAGCTGTGACTGGTTGAAAAAGACCGGCTCACGGTTGAACTGGTAGAAGGCAAAGACCAGCACGCCCAACAACAGGATGAGGAACTGCATCGGCACCTTCACCAACCCATTCAGCAACAGGCCCAACCGGCTCTCGGTCAGCGATCGCGCGGTAAGGTAACGGCCTACCTGCGATTGGTCGGTACCAAAATACGACAGGGCCAGAAAAAACCCGCCGATGATCCCGCTGAACAGGTTATACCGGTCATTCCAGTCGAAGCCCTTGCCACCCGGCCGGATACCCGTCGTAATAATATTCAATTTGCCGGCTTTACCGCCGATATGCAACACGTCGGAAAGGCCGACCCCGGCCGGCAGCCGGTGGATCACCATGAACCCGGCAACGGTCATGCCCCCGAAGATGATGATCATCTGCAGTTGCTGCGTGTACGCCACTGCTTTGGCCCCGCCCATGACGGTGTAAATGATCAGCAGCCCGCCCATCATTATATTGGCCCAGAGGATATTCCACCCCAGCAGCGAGGACAGGATGATGGAAGGAGCTGCAATGCTGATCCCCGTTGACAACCCCCGTTGCAGCAAGAAAAGCCCGGATGTCAATGCGCGCGTCCGGAGATCGAAGCGTTGCTCCAGGTATTCATAGGCCGTATAGATCTTCAGCCGGCGGAAGACGGGCACAAAGCTGACACACAGGACGATCATCGCCAACGGCAGCCCGAAATAATATTGTACGAAGCGCATTCCGTCGGTATACGCCTGCCCTGGCGCCGACAGGAAAGTAACGGCACTTGCCTGCGTCCCCATGATACCCAGCAACACCATATACCAGGGCACCATCCGGTTGGAAAGGAAATAGCCATCCAGGTCACGGCTGGTACGGCCCTTATACAGACCATACGCAATCATCCCCAATAAAGTCAACGCCAGGACGATCCAATCGGGCCAGCTCATGAAAAATGTTTGGTCAGAAAATAAAAAAGGAGGATGTTCAGCAACAGGAACCCGGCCACCAGTACATACCAGCGACTCCACTTTTTAAACAACGGCACTTTTTCCTCCGGTTCCTGGTCCATGAATGTATTGTAAAGTATAGTATTAGCGATTTTTACGGGGCTTGTTCCTGCCTGCGATCATCGACGCCACGAATAATCCTACCCCCAGGCCGATCAGCAGGCCGACCTCGACCTGCTTCAGGAACCGCCCTATTATCAATCCTACTACGATGGCAACGACGATAGCGATGTCTCTCCTGCTCTTCATATTTTTAAAACCCCTTCTTTTGATTCAATGCAATGATGTTGGCCATCAACCGGTAGGCGCCGGGCACCCCTGCCGGAAGCTCCCGGAAAAACACCAGTCCCGTATAAACAAAGACGCCTTTCCCGTAATTGGCGATCACCAGGCTACCCTTCTGCTCGGATTCGCCCGGGTCTTTCATCGATAGCACGGCATGATAAGCCGTATCGGTCTGCCCGGCGAAATAGATGCCGCGCTCCTGTATCCAGCCGTCAAAGTCCTTATCCGTGATCTTGTTGGGCTCATTCAGCACTTTATGCCCGGGCAACAGGAAGTCGACTTTTGCCGTCTCGTCGGTCACCCGGAGATTGGCTACGGCAAAGGGATAGGGACCGATGGTACTCTTTACCTGGCCCAGGGCGTCGCGGTTATACTGCACCACAAGGTTACCGCCCTCTTTGACATATTGCATCAGCACATCGTGCCTGGCAACCAGCCAGGGATGAACATCATAGGCCCGCACGCCGGCGATAATGGCGTCGAATTGCCCGAGGTTGCTGCCCACGATATCTTTTTCCCTCAGCATCACCACTTCATACCCCATCTGCTCCAGGGCCGCCGGTACTTTATCGCCGGCCCCTTCGATATAGCCGATACGATGCCCCGCCGTCTTGAGGTCGGTCAGCACGAATTTCTCCGTCGCAGGGCTGAAATAATCGATCCGGGGAATATGATCATAAGCGATCGTGTGCATCTCTAATGCCGTATCCTTCCGGCCATTCTCGTCTAGCAGCAAGCTGGCTGTCGCTACCTCCATATTATTCACTTCCGGCTCAACCGTCCAGGCCTGGGCATTCTGGGAATGGATCTCGAATTCGCGGGACATAAAGCTCAGCCCCGCCACCGCCGTTAGTTCCGACGCCTGATATTGTGCATGCACGGCATGATTCTGTTCGCTGGCCACGAACGTCTTCGGCTCCTTGCCGGCAAACACCAGCAACGTAGGGTCCAATTGCGCCGTCACGCGGGGTAGCACGGTCAGCGGTTCATACCGCTCACCTTTCACCGGGTCAGTATATTTATATTGCACGGGTATCGTAAATGCCATCCCCTGCCCGTTAACGGCCAGGACGAACGTCGCCTCATAAGCCGGGGCGACCCCCGGATTCCCGATCAGCCGCTGATCTGTCACATTGAAATGCCCCGGCGACATCGGCTGGGCCAGCCAGTAGGGCTGCGTGACCGGCTTGTCCGCGGGTATAAGGATCGTTTTAGAGAAAGAAAAGTTCTTATTCCCTTCCAGCCGCTTGCCCCATAGCGTATCGAATTCCGCCGAACGGCCTCCCGAACCCTCAGTTCCAAACGGCGCAGCTACCCTGATCTGCACGGTAGAAATATCCGCATTCAGCCGGTTATTCAGCACGAGCGTCACCGTCAACGGATCGCCCTGTGCAACGTAAGGATTATTTACCACCGCCTCCATCCACAGGCCGCTGCAGTCTTTGATCAGTTGCAGCATTTCTTTCAACTTCTGCGTCTTCCAGTACCCGTCGGGCAAGTACAGCATGGCCGTGTAGACAGCCACCAGCCCCGGCACGCTCTTCTCCGGAGCAGACAGCGAAAAGTCCCTGATAACCTTGTCGACCATCCCGGCAATCTTGTCACCCCCAGGCACACGGTCCCAGGTCGTCACCACCCCTTCCATGGGATCGTGAGGCGCCGGATCTCCCGCCACCAAAGTGAAATAATCCATCGACTCCCCACGGGCAGGCGTCAGCGCCGCCCCCTGGCTCTTATGATTAGTACGACTTTCCGCAGCCAGTTCGCCATAGCTCTTCCCGAGAATGGGATTGAATCCGCCGACGTCTATCTTCATCTGATCCTCACTGGTCGTATTCAGTCCGCCGAAATTAAAACTGTTCCAGAGCAGTCGCTTCGCCTGCCATGGCTTGACTCCATACTTGAATTGGTCGGGGAACCGGTTGGGGTCCGCCGCCGCCGTGAAAGCCTCATGGGCCAGCACCGCCGAGGCGGAATGATGGCCGTGCCCTGCCCGGCTGTCCGGAGGAAATCTTGTGATGATCACGTCCGGCTGGAATTTCCGGATCACCCAAACCACATCGCTAAGGATCTTTTGTTCATCCCAGGTCTTTAGTGCTTCCTGCGTCGACTTGGAAAAACCAAAATCGAAAGCCCGCGAGAAGAACTGCTCGGCTCCATCCACCCGCCGGGCCGCCAACATCTCCTGCGTGCGGATCAGTCCCAGTTCTACCCCCTGCTCGTCCCCGATCAGGTTCTGACCGCCGTCACCGCGGGTCATCGACATATAGCCCGTACGGTAGAGCCTTTCTTTCGCCATATAAGCGATCAACCTCGAATTTTCATCATCCGGATGGGCCGCCACATACAGGACGGTGCCCAGTACATTCAATTTCTTGAGCCGCAGGTAAATGTCCGCCGATGTAACCGTCGCCGGCCCCTGTGCCGACACGTTACAGAAGCCGGTAAACCCTACCAGCAACCAGGTACAAATCTTTTTCATGAATCAATATGCTTTAATCTGTCTATCGTTCACCTCTTACTGTCCAACCAGGAACACCGCATTGCAGAACAACAGCTTGCCATTCTCCCAAAAACTGCGGAACAACGGATCGTCGGCCATGTAAACCACTTCTCCGCGCCCCATGTCCTGCACACCGAAGATCAGGCCGTCCTTCAACCGCTCTTTCGCCTTATTGCCCGTGAACCCGCTGACATAATTGTCTTTCCTGATCACCCCCACATTCCACCCCCCTTCCCGGATAAACTCGTAGACATTTTCGTCCTGCTTCAGCGTATAATAATGGTCAGGATAGCCAAAGGCTAAAGGATGCGTGTTGTCCAGCTCAACTTTATAAATGGCCCCGGGAACGCTGTTCATGACCTCATCCCGCTGCCGGTCGCTGTAACGGTGCAACAGCGTATAATCGTCACTCTTCTTATCATCGGCATTGTCCTTATCGTCATCCTTGCCATCCGCAGGCTTTCCGGCCGTCTTTTCCCTGATCCCCCACTCCCCCTTCGACAATTGCTCAACGGCATCCTGCAGGGCAATCAGCCTCCCTCCCTCTTTCACCCAGTCCTTCAATCCGTCCGTAATATTCTTATCTCCCAGCACCCGGTAATATCCGTTGGGAAGGATCAGCACGTCGAAGTCCTTCCAGGATACCCTGCCGGCATCGGCTGCATTGACGAGCGTAACAGGATAACCCAGTTCCTGTTCGAAGAAATGCCATATTTCTCCCGCATCCAGCGAACTGACCTGCTCACCGGTCAACAGGGCTACCCGCGGCGGATGGATCAGGTGGACCAGGTCGCTGCCAAAGTCGGCCCCTTTGTCCACAAAACCGCTGCCGATACGCAACAAAGGGACGCCGCCCGCCGTAGCAACCGCCTTGACAAGGCCCCATAGCCCCGTGCCGAAGGCGCCATTGCCGGTGGCAGTGATCAGCAGTGTGCCCCTGTCGAAAAAAACACCTCCCGATTGAAAAGGCCGCTCGGCATACCGGACCTTCACCCCTTTCTGCAACAGCCGGCTGAGGAATTTGGCGCTGTTCATGCCCGTCCATCTTACCGCATAGGCATAGGTGGTATCCGCCCCCCCGGCCACCTCATTGTCGGGAATGACCTCGGCCCCCGGCCTGGAGCCGACCACATAGCTGTTCAGCCCGTATGCCTGCAATCCATACACGAAGGGCAACGACCAGGCCGTAATATCATAGGTCACCGAATCGCTGATATGCGATTGCCGCTCGAACAGGACACGCAGCAGATTGGATTTCGGCTGGTTGGCATTGATGACTATATCCTCCGGCAGCGATTTGAAGGCGGACATCCTGCCCGTTTCATAATTCAGACCGAGATAAGAGCCCGCCGGCACGTTGACCCATTCGATCTTGTTCCGGCCAAGGAAAACCTTTAGCCTTTCCAGCCGGTCGCCGGTAGAATCGTTACCGATGTAATAAGCTTTAAACTCGCCGCCGGGATGCGCCACCGCATCGGCGAAATAATCGTGGAAGGCCGTCAGCAGCTGCCCCGCATGCTGCGAGGCGACCTCGATCGTGGACAGCCCGGTAATATAATGATGCTCCAGCCGGTCAGCCAGCGTCAGCGTATCCCCATCAGCCGTCTGCACAGCCAGCCCGGCGCTGATCCCACCCTGCTCATAGGTCATGCCGATCGCGCCGTTGTACGTGGGATAAGTATCCCCATAGCTGGGGTAGAAAAGATCGAATTCCTGTTTGGTAAAATACAGCCAGCCATTCCGGTCGAAATATTTCGCATTGTTCTTTCCAATGAGCACCTGGAACTCCCGCTGCCAGGACGTGATGACTTCATGATAGGGTTCAGCGGCAGGCGCGAAATAATAAGGACTGTTATAACCCTGCTCGTGATAGTCTACATGCACCTGCGGAAGCCACTCGTTATACTTCTTCAGCCGCTGCTGCGTCTCTATCTGCGTCTGCCAGGCCCAGTCCCGGTTAAGATCAAAATTATAATGGTTGCTGCGCCCATGAGGCCAGGGCTCCTGGTGCTCACGCGATTGTGGGTCGGCATTGGGCTTCAGCCCGACTACACCGTTATACCAGTTGACATACCTGTCCCGGCCATCGGGGTTGATACAGGGATCGATGATGACGACGGTATTCTTCAGCCAATCCCTCGGGCTGCCATTCCTATCAGGCCCGACCACAACGCTTTCGCTTCCGATATCGGCCGTTCCATCGAACGTCCTCTTGCCGGTCGCCGAAGCGCTTTGCGAAGGCGACCCGACCAACGCATACAGCGTCTTCATCGCAGCCTCCGAACTGGCCGGCTCATTACCATGTACATTATAGCTCAGCCAAACGATCACCGGACCGCTCTGGTCCGCCGCCACACCGTCGCGCAGAACGCCAGCCAGCCGCAGGTTATTCAGCCGGATGGCCTCCAGCCGCCGCAGGTTCTCGGGCGACGCGATATAAGCCAGCAACAACGGCCGCCCTTCATAGGTCTTTCCATATTGCTGCAGCAACATCCGGTCCGGAGCCGCAACCGCCACCTGCCGGAAATAGGCGACGATCTTATCGTGGGGAGTGAAATGGCTGCCCAGCACATAACCCAGAAAGGCATCGGGAGATGGAACGGAGGCCTCCGCTGCACCCGCCGGCAAAGAGCCTGACTGGCTCCGGGCGCTATAAGACAACAAGAACAGGCAATACAACAAGACATATCGCCGGAGGTAGGCAAATCGTGGGAATAGCAGGTATTGGCTCATGCGGACGAATGTAAGTAAACAGCCCCAAAATAAAAAAAATGGTACCTTCCCATAAAATCGTTCCAGACCATGAGGCAGACCCTTTCCCGTCTTTTTCCTTGTGCCGTTGCAGGTGTTTTGCTCTGTAGCAGCCTGACCGCACAGCAAGCGCTAACCCCTTATTCGTACAGCATCCCCAAAAAAACGCTCGTTAGCCATGGAGCAGTCGTCTCGGCCCATCCCCTGGCCAGCCAGGTGGGCGTATCGATCCTGCAGCAGGGCGGCAACGCTTTTGACGCTGCCATCGCTACCCAGCTGGCACTAGCCGTCGTCTATCCGGCCGCAGGTAATATCGGCGGCGGGGGGTTCATGGTGGCACACCTGGTCACTCCGCCCCACAACCCGGGCAAAGGCGCCGCGGCCCAACACGGCAGTGCGGTTACCGGCCGCGACATCGCCCTCGACTTTCGCGAAAAAGCCCCCGCAGCGGCCACCCGCGACATGTACCTGGATGCGGCAGGGAACCCGGTTAAGGGACTTAGCGAGAACGGACACCTGGCATCGGGCATCCCGGGCACTATCGCCGGCCTCTTCGCAGAGTTAAAATACGCCAAACTACCCTTTGCCAAGCTCATCCAGCCGGCAATCGACCTGGCGGAAAACGGATTCGTCATTACCGCCGAGGAGGCCCGCAACCTCAATAGCGCCCAGGGCGCCTTCAAAAACTACAATACCGTTCAACCGGTCTTCGTCAAAGCCGTCGATTGGAAAAAAGGCGATACACTGGTGCAAAAAGACCTGGCCAAAACCCTGCGCCTCATCCGCGACAAAGGTGCGAAAGGCTTTTATGAAGGCGAGACCGCCCGGCTCATCCTGGAAGAAATGCACCGTGGTAAAGGCATCATCACCGCCGCCGACCTGCAGGGCTTCAAAGCAGTCGAAAGAAATCCTGCGGTATTCTCTTATAAAGGTTACAGTATCGTAACCATGCCGCTGCCCAGCAGCGGCGGCGTCGTCCTGCAACAAATGCTGAAGATGGTAGAAGATCAGCCGCTGGCCAGCTATGGCTTCGAATCGGTGAAGGCCGTCCACCTCATGACGGAAGTGGAGCGGCTCGCTTACGCAGACCGCGCCCAGTACCTGGGCGACCGCGACTTTTACTCGGTCCCGGTGGACACCCTCGTCAGCCCTGCATATATCCGTACCCGGCTGGCCCTGATCCCCGCCCGCGCCGGCAACAGCAGGGATATCAAAGCAGGCGTCCTGTCGCCGGCCAGCGAGGAGACAACCCACCTCGACGTCATCGACGCCAAAGGTAATGCCGTCTCTATCACCACTACCCTCAACGGCGGCTTCGGCAACAAAGTCGTGGTCGGCGGCGCAGGATTCTTCCTCAATAACGAAATGGACGATTTCAGCATCAAGCCGGGCGTCCCTAATATGTACGGCGCCGTCGGCACGGAAGCCAATGCCATAGCCCCCGGCAAACGGATGCTCAGCTCCATGTCCCCGACCATTGTCCTGAACAAAGGCAAGGTATACCTGGTCGTCGGCACCCCCGGCGGTACCACTATCACTACTTCAGTCTTCCAAACCCTGGTAGACATTCTCGATTTTGGACTGAGCACGGATGACGCCGTCAATCTACCCAAATTCCACCATCAATGGCTGCCGGACGAAATCTTCGTCGAACCTGGCTTTTCGACGACTACCCGCGACAGCCTGAAGGTAATGGGCTATACCGTCGCTCAGCGCGGCAGCATTGGCCGAACAGAAGTCATCAAGGTTTTGCCGGGCCAGCAAATTGAGGCCGTCGCTGACAACCGTGGTGATGATGCGGCAGTAGGATATTAACAGTCTTTTACGCCAGTGATAAACTTTGCCACAACTATGCTGTCAAATGGTTAAAATGCAGGTAAATGACCTTTAATTGGTACTGAATTTGCACATCGACTGTGAAGTTTCTACTTTTACACCCTGAAATGGTTAGCCCCTGAGAAAGATTTGGAAAATAATTCGTAACACATTACTCGTTTTGCTACTATTACTGGTGTCGACATGGGCACTTGTGCAGTTGCCCGCGGTACAGACCTGGCTCGTCGCCAGGGTCACCGCCCGGCTGTCACACGATCTTCATACCACTATCCGCATCAAAAAAGTCAACTTCTCTCTCTTCAATAAAATGATCCTGCAGGGCGCCTTGATAGAGGACGCCAAAAAGGACACTCTGCTCTATGCCGGAGCCATTAAAGTCAACATCACCGACTGGTGGTTCTTCAAGGATAAGGCCCAACTCCAGTACATCGGCCTGGAAGACGCGACCATCAAATTGCAACGCGACGATTCGGTCTGGAACTACCAGTTCATCGCCAACTATTTCTCCGGCGGCCCGGACACCGGGAAAAGCATCCTGCCAAAGTCCCCCCTTAAAGATACCACAAAGAGCCTCCAGCTGGACCTCAAAGAAGTGGACCTTTCCAATATCCATATACTCAAACGGGATGGCTGGCGTGGGGAAAATATGGACCTGCGGCTGAAAGGACTGGAATTATATGCCGACACGATCAGCTTTTCCGACAAGATCGCGCGGATCCGCAACCTCACTTTCACAAAACCCGATTTCATCCTCACAGATTATACCGGCCGGCGACCGACACCTCCGGACGATACGTCCACTATCATCAATGATCCTCTCCACCTGCGCCTCAACCCTGCCGGATGGGATATTACGGCCAATGATGTGACCATCCGCAATGGCTCATTCCGGCATGAACAATCAGAAGACACCGTCGTCAACAAATATTTCGACGGCAACCATATTTATTTCTATGCCGTCAACAGCGACTGGAATAATTTCCGGCTCAACCGGGACACCCTCACCGCGCAACTGCAACTCAGCACAAAGGAACGCAGCGGCCTTGAAATCAAACGGCTCCATTCCCGGATCAAATGGTACCCGGAGGCGATGGAGTTCGCACGCCTCGACCTGCAAACGAACAAAAGCCATCTCCGCAATTACTTCGCCATGCGCTTCAAAACGCTGGACGATATGTCCGACTTCGTCACCCG
>Ga0302315_10002537_pt1 | contig 17135 bp, 20 predicted proteins | sample III_Palsa_N3_1_FD_200532 | JGI IMG/M metagenome (GOLD analysis project Ga0302315, IMG submission 200532) | Peat permafrost microbial communities from Stordalen Mire near Abisko, Sweden - III_Palsa_N3_1 | ecosystem: Environmental > Terrestrial > Soil > Palsa > Peat permafrost | place: Sweden... | reverse complement strand
TTGGCATCGTTAATATTTTCAGATAATACTTTAAAGCGTTCGCAGCTGCGGGCCTCTATCATGGCGGCAAAAAGCAGCCGATCGATTAGCTGATCCATACGGCTGCCGCCCTTTTTCATAAACTTAACCAGTTCGCCAACATAATTGTCTTTACGTTCCTTGCCCAGCACATAACCGCGCGCTATAATAATATCGTGTACCCGTTTAAAATGGTCAAGCTCTTCCATGGCCAAAGCGGTCATTTCCTGCACCAAATCACTCAGGTTTGGGTTTTGAACGATGATGGTAATAGCGTTGCTTGCAGCCTTTTGCTCGCAAAAAGCATGATCGGTCAAAATTTCTTCAATATTGCTTTCTACCACATTGGTAACCCAGGTGGGATCGGTAGGCAGCTGTAGTTTAAGGATGGTTCTTTCGCTCACAATAGCAAAGATAAAAGTTAGAGAAACACTAATTGCACGAATTGGGTCGAATTATACGAATTGAAACGAATCATTCTTGTAATTAGAAAAATTCGTGTTACCTTTTATTCTTCGGGCTTAAAAGCGGGGTTGGAGAGACGGAAACTAATCAATAATGTCATTTCGAACGATAGTGAGAAAACTTTTCGAATAGATATATTGCACGTTCGAAAAGTTTTCTCCTCGCGCCCTGCACATGCCTGGCAGGCTCGTCGAAATGACATGGATTTAATAATTTATTGAACCCATAATTCCATTTCCTTTTTCAAATCATCCCAATTTATAGCATCACCATATTCCCTCTGCTTATCTTCCATCTTTTCCAGTTTGCGAAAAATTTCAATTGCGCCATCAAATGGGACTTTTTCGGGCATATATTCTACAAGTTTTCTTGCATTTACTTTTGTGAGCATTGTTTCTCTTTTTATTATAATACACCTAACCCAAAATTCGTGAAATTCGAATTAATTCGCACAATTCGTGATATTTTTTATTTCCCGTACAAATTTTTTGCCTCAATAAACTCCAGTACCGCATCGGGTACAAAGTAGCGTATATCCTTTTTCTCGGCTAATGATTTGCGGATAAACGTTGCCGAAAGTTCCATCAGCGGTGTCATGGTAATGGTTACGGATGGATGCGAGGCATACTCGGCGTTCTCATAGCCGGGGCGGGGGTAAACATAAATGCGGTAATCGCGCAGTATCAGTTTAAAGTTCTTCCATTTGGGCAGCGATACCAGGTTATCTGAACCCATAATCAGCGCGAATTCGTGCTGCGGGTATTTTTCGTGCAGGTGTGTAAGGGTATCAATGGTGTAGGATGGCTGTGGAAGTTTCACTTCTACATCACTAACCGCCAGGTTTTTGGCATTATCGGTAGCCAGTTTGGCCATCTCTAACCTGTCGTAAGTGTTAATCAGGTCGCCGTATTTTTTTAAGGGATTTTGGGGCGATACCACCAGCCAGACTTTATCGAGATCAGTATGGTTGGCCATATAATTGGCTATTATTAAATGGCCGATGTGTATTGGATTAAACGAACCGAACAATAAGCCTATTTTCATATTTACGGTATGCCTGATCAGTTGACTTTAGCGATAGTAATTTAGTTAATATTTATTTAACTAAAAAATCATTTACCAATTTTTCTGCTTCGCGGCAAGCGGTACTCAAATCGTTATTTTTTAGGATGATATCAAACTGCGGGGCGTAGTCTAATTCCTTTTGTGCTTTGGCGGTGCGTTCTTTTAATTTTTCGGCGCTGTCTGTCCCGCGGGAGGTTAAACGCTCAATTAATACGTCAAGCGATGGGGGTTGTACAAAAATAGCCAGCGCCTGTTCGCCGTATTTACGTTTCAGGTGCAGGCCGCCTTCTACATCAATATCAAAAATTACGGCTTTGCCCTTCTTCCATATTCTTTCAATTTCCGAGCGTAGCGTACCGTAAAAAGTACCGGTATAAACTTCTTCAAACTCAACAAACTCCTTATGGGCTATGCGGTGCAAAAATCTTTCCTTGGTAATAAAATAATAATCCTTGCCATCCTGCTCATCGCCGCGGGGTTTGCGGGTAGTGGCCGAAATGGAAAACTCAAGCGCAGGTATTTTGCCAAGCAGGTGGTGCACTATGGTAGTTTTACCCGCTCCCGATGGTGCCGAAAATATGATGAGTTTACCTTTTTGGTTCATTAGTTCATTAGTTTATTGGTTCATTAGTAAATAGTCCAATAACACTCACGGGCAAATACCAATGAACTAATGAACCGGTGAACAAATGAACTACAATACGTTTAGTAGTTGTTCTTTAATTTTTTCAAGCTCTTCCTTCATGCCTACCACCAGTTTTTGCATGTTGGCATCATTGGCTTTTGATCCTAAGGTATTTACCTCGCGACCAATTTCCTGTGCTATAAAGCCCAGCTTTTTGCCATTTGCATCAGCGTTTTTAAGCGTTTCAACAAAATAATCGCAATGGGTTTTAAGGCGTATCTTTTCTTCGGTAATGTCCAGCTTATCAATATAATATATCAATTCCTGCTCAAAACGGTTTTGATCTATGGCTTCGCGATTGGTGGCTTCCAGTAAAAACTGGTTCAGGCGCTCGCGTATCAGGGGTACACGTTTGGGCTCTTCCACTTCAACCAGTTTAAGGTTTTGCAGGATGATGCCTATTCGGTATTTAAGGTCCTGCTCCAAAACATTGCCCTCATCGGCCCTGAATTGCTGGAAAGCGGCCACTGCCTGGTTAAAAGTTTTTTCAACTATCTTCCATTCATCTTCCGATACGGATTCCTCATCGTATTTTACTACTTCGGGCAAACCCAAGGCTAATTGCAGCAGGTTATTAGTGGGTTCGCCTAATTCGGCGCCTACGGCTTTTAGTTGCTCATAGTATTGTTTAAGCAATACGGTATTAATGCCGGCGGCTCTTACTACACCGTTTTGCTGCTCAACATTTATGGCTAAGCTAACCTTGCCGCGCTCAATTTGCTTATTGCAATCGTTACGCAACTGAAATTCTTTATCCGAAAATATTTTGGGCAGGCGCAGCGTAAGCTCAAGAAATTTACTGTTCAGGGATTTTATTTCGACGGTATATTTTGTGTTACCGGCATCGAAACTGGCAATTCCATATCCTGTCATGGATTTTATCATGCGCAAAGATAATATTTTTGCTCATTGTTGTGTGTAAATGGCAATTTTACGCTTAGGCCAAAGCTATCACCGCCCAAAGCGCCGCGCCCGATATCAGCACCCAAAGTACAACCCCCTGCATAAGCGGCAGCACACCTACAGATTTTAAAACCTTTAACGATAATCCTGAGCCAATTAAGAACAAGGTTAAGGTAAGCCCTACTTTGGCAAGCGATGTGATATAAGGCACTAATGGGTGTATAAAAGGCACGTAGGTGTTAACCAGCATAGCCACAATAAACAGCCCGATAAAATAGGGTATGCTTACATTTTTACTGCCTGTTTTAAATAAAAAGGCGGTAAAAAAGGCTACAGGTATTATCCACAGCGCGCGGGCAAGCTTTACCGTGGTGGCAATTTGCAATGCCTGCGCGCCGTAACGTGATGACGCACCTACTACCGAGCTGGTATCGTGTATGGCAATAGCGCACCACAAACCAAACTGGCTTTGCGATAAATGCAATTGGTGCCCAACAAACGGGAAGAGGAACAAAGCAATAGAGTTGAGTATAAATATAGTCCCCAGCGCTACGGATATTTGTTTTTCTTCGGCCTTTATTACGGGTGATAGGGCTGCAATAGCACTGCCGCCGCAAATGGCTGTGCCGGCGGATATAAGGAAGGATGTTTTTTTATCAATTTTGAGGTAACGGCCCATCAGCGTGCCAATAGCAAGTACCGATATGATAGATACTACCGTAAACAAAACGCCCTGCCTGCCGGCTTGCATTGCGCTAAAAATGTTCATCCCAAAGCCTAATCCAACTACCGATATTTTAAGCAGTAAATTAGTGGCTTTATGATTGAGGTGTAAAAACGGGTTTTCCATTAACTGTGCTAATGCCAATCCAATTAACAAGGCAATTGGAGGCGTTATAGCCGGGAAAAGGCATATTAATAATGCCAGTATAAAAACTGCTTTGCGGGCGGCATCAGTTAACAGGAAACCGTACCAGTGTATATGTTGTGTTTTTTGATGCGTTATCATAGCACAAAGGTGCACTGATGGCAGCCGCAGGTCAAATTCAAAATGGTTATAAGCTATAACTTAAAGTTATGCGGTTTGCTTCGCGAAGCGGAAAAATAGTTCGGCAAGGCCGGTTATTTTGCCCTGCAGACTAATCAGGTTAAAGTCGCGCTCAATGGATAAGCCATCTACATCAATCACTTTTAATTCGCCCCGGCTTAATTCATCAACAATGGCATGTATGGATAAAAATGCCATGCAGGGTGCATTTAATAAATAGGATTTAATGCTTTCGGTACTGCCCAGCCGTATTTCAACCTGCAAATCGCCAATATTTATACTTACCTGTTTAAGTGCATGGTCAATCACCTCAAGCGTACCTGAACCTTGCTCGCGCAAAATAAAACGGATGCTTTTTAAGTCGGCTGGTTTTAACGAATTTCTATCTGCCAGTGGATGTTTGCTGCTGCAAACCAATACCAGCTCATCCTTTAAAAAGGGGTGGTAACTTATCTCGGTATTTTTGGAGTAGCCTTCAATAATGCCCACCTCAATTTCCTTGGCAAGTAAGGCCTTTTCTACCTGTTCGGTATTCGCGGTAATAAGGCTGAGCTGCACATCCGGGTACTTGTTTCTGAAACGAGCCAGTAGCGGCGCAACCACGTAGGCAAGGCTGGTACTGGCACCCATCCGCAGTAAACCTTCTTTGCGTTTGGTAAGGGCATTAAGCTCAAACTCCACATTTCGATATAAATCAAACACCTTTTCGGCGTGTTGCAGCAAAATTTCGCCGGCTTCGGTTAGTTGGATATGGTTGCCGTTACGTTCAAACAGCTTGGCATTATACTGGTTTTCCAGCTCATGGATGTGCTTGGTAACAGCGGGTTGGGTAATAAAAAGTTCAGCTGCTGCCTTGGTAAAGCTTAGCCTTTTGGCAACGGTATAAAAAACTTCCAGCCTGAAATCTGCCATGGGGCTAAGATAGGCTTATTGAGCTTAACCAACCACTATTGCCATGTTGCCGCTTAAATAATAACTTAGCTTATTCAAAAACATGAAAAAAGCAGCCCTGTTTTTATTAATAATTTGCTGTTTCGCTTGCAAAAGCAAACCGGCAAGCACTATACAAATCAGCTTAGCCGATAGCGGCCGTGCGCTAAAACTTACCGGTTTCGACCCTACCGTTATAGGCGAAATTGGCCGCGATACCGCAGTCAACATTTGGCAAAGCCTTATACCTGTTTACAAATTGCCAGCTGATACCGATATGATGGATTTTCAAACCGCGCAACCGGGCAAATATGTGGTGAATGAAGGTACGGTGATATTTACTCCCGATACCCCTTTCGTCAAACAACAAATCTACTTTGTACGCTACTACCGGTACGCCGATGGCAACAGTTTGTGGGACTATCTGAAAAAGCAAAAAAAACTAAGTCGCCCGCAGTATACCGATTTGCCGTTTAAGCAATAATCCGTTTGAATTTTTCAATAAAATTTGTATATTTGCATCCAAATTAAATGGAGGGGGCGATTAGCCCCCTCTTTTAGTTTACCATTAAGCACGGATAATGAATATTGAAAAGAGAGTTGCCGAACTGGTTGAAGAGAAGATTGCCGATAGGCCCGACCTGTTTTTAGTGGATGTTAAAATGCATTCGAACGGAAAACTAATCATACTGGTTGATGGCGATAAAGGCATTGGGATAGCTGATTGTGTGGCCATAAGCAGGCATGTGGGTTTCCATTTGGAAGAAGAAGGAACCATAGAAACCGCTTATAACCTGGAGGTTTCATCGCCCGGCATTGATACGCCGCTTACCTTGCCCCGGCAATATGTAAAAAACATAAGCCGCCAGCTGGGTATAAAAATGGCCGACGGCAGTAAGCGCGAAGGCAAACTAACGGCATTAACAGAAGATGCCATTGTAATTGAAGAACAAGTAAAACAAAAAGGGAAAAAGGCCGAAATTATTGAAAGCGTTATCCCCATTAATCAAATAACAGAAACGAAGGTTCTAATATCATTTAAGTAAAAAAAATGAGCAATATTAATTTAATTGATTCTTTCCAGGAATTTAAAGATTTCAAAAACATTGACAGGCCAACTATGATGAGCGTGCTGGAAGACGTTTTCAGGAGCATGATCCGTAAAAAGTATGGCAATGATGAAAATTGTGACGTAATTGTTAATACCGACAATGGTGACCTTGAAATTTGGCGCACACGTGTGGTTATGGAAGATGGTTTTAGTGAGGATGATGACCTGGAAATTGAATTAGCCGAAGCCAAAACCCTTGACCCGGATTTGGAAGTTGGCGATGAATACATTGAACAAATAACCCTCGAAAGTTTTGGTCGCCGCGCTATACTGGCTGCACGCCAAACGCTGGTTTCAAAAATTCTGGAACTGGAAAAAGACGAGATATTTAAAAAATATAAAGACCGCGTAGGCGAAATTGTTACCGGCGAGGTTTACCAGGTTTGGAAAAAGGAAACTTTGGTGCTTGATGATGAAGGCAACGAACTATTGCTGCCAAAAACCGAGCAAATACCTGCCGATTACTTTAAAAAAGGCGACAGCGTAAAAGCGGTTGTTAGCAAAGTGGATATGCTGAACAGCAACCCTAAAATTATCATATCGCGTACCGCTCCCGAGTTTTTACAACGTTTATTTGAACTGGAAGTACCCGAAATTTTTGACGGCCTTATCACCATCAAAAAAATTGTACGTGAGCCGGGCGAAAGGGCTAAAGTAGCTGTTGAATCATACGACGACCGTATTGACCCGGTTGGCGCCTGCGTAGGTATGAAAGGTTCGCGCATACATGGTATCGTTCGTGAGTTAAAAAATGAAAATATCGACGTAATAAACTATACCAACAATTTACAGTTATACATACAGCGTGCTTTATCGCCTGCAAAAATCACTTCTATTAAGTTAGATGATGAGAAAAAAACAGCGGCAGTGTATTTAAAACCCGACCAGGTATCATTGGCCATTGGCCGTGGCGGCCATAACATTAAACTGGCAGGTAAATTAACAGGTTATGAAATTGATGTTTACCGCGAAGCAGATGAGCAGGATGAGGATGTGGATATCGAAGAATTTTCTGACGAAATTGACAGCTGGATTCTTGACGAATTTAAACGCATTGGTTTAGATACGGCAAAAGCAGTACTGGCATTAACCGTTGGCGAATTGGTAAAACGTACCGACCTGGAAGAAGAAACTGTTAAGGAAGTGTTATCAATACTGCAAGCAGAGTTTGAATAAGGGCGATAAGCCAATTAAAAATCGTATTTTTGCGAAATAATAAAGAGAAGAAAGTAAAACTATTAAATGTCAGAAGACAAAAGCATAAATTTAATTAAGGCGGCAAAAGAGCTTAACATTGGTACAGGTACTATAGTTGATTTTTTGGCTACCAAGGGCTACAAGATAGAAAAGCAGCCCATGGCGAAGCTGAATGGCGACATGTACAGTGCGTTGTTAAAGGAATTTGCTTTTGATAAAAGCATCAAGGAAGAGGCCAAGCAAATAAACATTGGAAAAATAAGGAAGGACGAGCCCGGCCAAAATACCGATAAACCGGTTGAACACCGCCGCTCAAGGGATTTTGAGAACGAAGAGATACTGATAAAAAACACCAGCCTCTACAATAACAATCAGCCCGAAAAACCAAAACAGGAGCCTGAGGCCAAAAAAGCCGAAGAACCTGCCGAATCAACCCTGCCCGGCGTAAAAGTAGTTGGTAAGATAGACCTTAACGCTCCTTTCCCTAAACCGGCAGAAAAAAAGGCAGAGGAACCTGTTGCAAAACCCGAGCCTGCGCCAGCGCCAAAGGTTGAAGTAAAACAACCCGAACCCGTAGCTGAAGTAAAAAAACAACCCGAGCCGGAAACGCCTAAAGTTGAAACACCTGTTGCCAAAGCACCTGCTGAGGCTCCAATTGTTGCCGAAGCACCTGCTGCTGAAGGCAATGAGGATGGCGAAGTAATACGTGCCAAAGCCGACCGTTTAACCGGCCCTAACATTATAGGCAGGATTACCCTGCCCGAAGCCCAAAAACGTAACCCTGTTGCTTCGTCATCAAACAGCAACTCGGCCGATCATAAGCGCAAGCGTAAACGTAAGGATAGCCAGGGCAACAATATTGGCGGCGGTGCACCGCAGCAAGGCGGCCAACCAGGCCAGCAAGGCGGCGCGCCAACCGGCAACCGTCCCGATTTCAGAAATAATAATAACCGTGGGCCAAACCCTAATGCGCCGCGTGGCGCAGGTGCACCCGGCGGCAACCGTCCCGATTTCAGGAACAGGAATGCCACGCCGTCAACACCTAAGGAAGAACCTTCAGAAAAAGATATACAAGACCAGATTAAAGCAACGCTTGCCCGTTTAAGCGGTGCAGGTAAATCAGGTAAATTTGCACAGCGGGCTAAATTCCGCCGTCAAAAACGTGATGATGTTGCCGCTACTGCCGAAGAACTGGCATTAGAGCAGGAACTACAGGCAAAAGTGTTAAAGGCCACCGAATTTGTTACCGCTAATGAGCTGGCATCAATGATGGATGTGCCCGTAACACAAATTATCTCCACCTGTATGAGCCTGGGTATGTTTGTATCCATTAACCAAAGGCTTGATGCCGAAACACTGGCTATTGTTGCCGATGAGTTTGGCTACCAGATAGAATTTGTAAAACCACAGGACGAAGAGGCCAACCTCGATCAGCCTGATGATCCGGCCGATTTAGTACCGCGCGCGCCAATTGTGACCATTATGGGCCACGTTGACCACGGTAAAACATCATTACTGGATTTTATACGCAAAACCAACGTAATAGGCGGCGAAGCCGGGGGTATTACCCAGCACATTGGCGCTTACGAAGTTACCCTGCCGGATGATAAAGGAAAGATCACCTTCCTGGATACACCGGGCCACGAGGCGTTTACCGCCATGCGTGCCAGGGGTGCGCAGGTTACCGATATTGTAATTATAGTTATTGCTGCTGATGATAGCGTGATGCCGCAAACCCGCGAGGCCATAAACCACGCGCAGGCTGCAGGCGCGCCAATCATCTTCGCGTTTAACAAGATAGACAGGCCCGGCGCTAATGCCGATAAGATACGTGAACAACTATCGGCCATGAATATTTTGGTTGAAGAATGGGGTGGTAAATACCAGTCGCAGGAAATATCGGCCAAAACCGGTTTAAATGTCGACTTGCTATTAGAAAAAATATTGCTTGAGGCCGAATTACTCGAACTTAAAGCTAACCCTAATAAACGTGCCGTAGGTACAGTTATTGAAGCTGCGCTGGATAAAGGCCGTGGTATTGTTACCACCATTTTAGTACAGGCAGGCCGCTTAAAAGTAGGCGACCCGATACTGGCCGGCTGTTATAGCGGGCGTGTTAAGGCTTTGACTAACGAACGTGGACAAAGGGTTGAATCGGCAGGCCCATCAACACCGGTACAGGTGTTGGGTATGCAGGGCGCACCAACAGCGGGCGATAAATTTAACGCGCTGGAAAGTGAAGTTGAAGCACGTGAAATTGCCAACAAACGTTTGCAGTTACAACGCGAACAAGGCCTGCGCACACAGAAACACATTACACTGGATGAAATTGGCCGTCGTTTAGCGGTGGGTAACTTTAAGGAGCTGAATATTATTGTTAAAGGTGACGTGGATGGTTCTATCGAAGCCTTATCCGATTCGTTACTGAAACTATCAACCGAGCAGATACAGGTAAATATCATATCAAAAGCAGTTGGGCAGATATCAGAATCTGATGTATTGCTGGCTTCAGCTTCGGATGCTATCATCATTGGTTTCCAGGTACGCCCATCGGGCAGTGCACGTAAACTGGCAGAGCAGGAGCAAATTGATATCAGGCTGTACTCTATCATCTACGATGCTATTAACGAGATAAAAGCCGCCATGGAAGGCATGCTTGCGCCAACCTTTGAAGAAAAGATTGTTGCCAACGTAGAAATACGCGAAACCTTCAAAATAAGTAAGGTAGGTACTATTGCAGGTTGTATGGTGCTTGATGGTAAAATTACCCGTAACAGCAAAATACGTATTGTACGCGAAGGTGTGGTAATATACACCGGCGAACTGGCTTCGTTAAAACGTTTTAAAGATGACGTTAAGGAAGTTAGCGCTAACTACGAGTGCGGTTTAAACATTCAAAACTTTAATAACATTGAAGTAGGCGATATAGTGGAAGCTTACGAAAATGTAGAGGTGAAAAGGAAACTGTAAAAAAGGTAAAAGCTGAAAGGCGAAAGCTAAAAGCAAAAAAATATAAGGCTGATCCGTTTGGGTTGGCCTTTTTTGTTGAAATTAGAATGCTCCGTTAGGAGCAAAACGTTGGTAGAAAATATATACCGCCAACCATTCCGCGTGCCGTAGGTACGCAACGCGCAGGGCTTACGTACCTACGGCACGTTAGGGCTAATGGGATTTCTCTACTACCAACATTTAACCCCGATGGGGTTAGTATCAGGAATGTTGTCCATAAAAAAAGCCAATCTTTAGGATTGGCTTTTTGCTATTACATGCGGTGGTCCGGCTTACGTTTTTTATGATATGCCGGTTTACGATGATGCACTGGCTTATGGTGTATGGGCTTATGATAGTCCTGGGCGTTTACTGCTGAAAAGCTGAAGGTTGCTAACAGCACAATAATTAATACTTTTAATGCTTTCATAAAAATGATTTTAGTTTGCCTGAATGGCTGCAATTAGCAGTCCACGATAGACAAATTCTGTATATGATATAAACTTGTTACAAGAGGACTTGTTGCAACTATTCTTTTTTGTTCAATAATCCTTTTACCAGTGCCTTCCATTGCGGGGCTGCAAAACCCATGCGCGCGGTTAGGGAAATGATGGTGTTACGTATAGTATCATACAAACCGGTGTTTTCGGTATTGGCAGTTTCGTTACGGCCGTGCACGCCGGCGCTTACATGGTTAAGGTAGCGCTCCACAATAAAAGTACTGGTTGAATTATGGCCATGAAAGTGCGCTGTCTCCAAATTAGGGTGCCGCGGATTAGTAACCGGCCTTACGGTTATGGCAATATATTCCGATTCGGCGGCGGCATCTTCCACGTCATCAATGTTTTCAATGCGCACCCAATCCAAACCGTCGCCTGCCAAACTGCCGGGCGCGGGCAGGTCTATATAAAAATGGTCGCCTTTCTCGGCCATGTGGTATAAGGCATTACCCTGCGCATCCGTAAGTGTAAATTTTGAAGACGCCGGGCCGCTGAAGGTGTGCCAGTTGGATACATCCTTTAAACGGCTTTTGGCCAGCAAAAACAGCTCATGAGCCTGCTGCTGTGTTTCGCAGTCGACAAATTCTATTACATCGGTTTGGTTACCCTCTTGCTGTTCGGGAATATTGGCGGATGAATCGTTCATGGCAGATTGAATTTATTAGCTAACAGCCGCAACTAATAACAGTTTGCAGGAAGCTTCTTTTTGTATGCATTACAAAGTATGGGCAGTTAAATTACGCACCTGAGTTTGGTAACTTTTTGGCAAAACCGATATGATTAGAATTTTATCCAGCTTTACAAGCCGGGTTAATTTGTACAAGGCCAGTACCGGTGCTAGATAACGGATTTTGTTAAGAGACAACATTTGGGACACTTTCTTAGGCACTACCAAAACCTGTACCTGTTTTAAAATAAGGTAACGTATAATGCCGAGATGCTTTTTATATTGCTTATACAGGTCGGCTGTAAAACGGCTGTTAACCATGTCGGTTTGCAAGTGTGCCTGCCTGGCAACTTGCCAATCATTATAATTAGTGGGCAAGCCATTTATACCCATACGCATGCCAACTCGGTAAAAAACATCAAAAACCTCCGCTTTTTCGGCGGGAGTAAGCTTTCGTTCCAGCACTTCAAATGAGCGTACCGAATAATCTATCAGCATAAACAAAACATCGCGGTAAGCCCAGTCCGGGATTTGAGCGCCCCGGTTTTGCTCCACCGTTTTGTGTATGCCGGTAATTTTATCAATGGCATGGTTAGCGGCATCCCGTTCTGAAAAAATAATTTGCTGGGAATAGGCTACGGTAGAGAATAGCCTACCCAATGGATCGGCCGGTAACCACCCGGTAAAATACAGCCAATCCACAGCCTTATTCAAAGCAAACTCGGCGGCAGCGCCTGCAAAAATGAATAGGATGGCATCCGTTTGCCCCCAAATTTTTCTTACTATCGAATCCTTATTTACGAAGTATTCCATCCAAACGCTCCAGCTTTTTTATCATACGATAGCAGGGTAATAGTACAGTTATAGCAATAATGCCAAATGAACAATCGATCAGCCGCCAAAATAGAGGGATACCCCTTCGAGTTGGTACTATTTTGATTTCGGTTTTCATGAGTGGGTTAATTGCATGCTTGTAGGGTAGGTTAATTTTTTAACTGTTTTTAAATACTTGAGCTTCATTTTATTTTGATAGGTATCAAATGTGTTCCCACCAGCCATAAACACATGCTTATGTGCATGCCACACGAGCAATGAAGTAGCGTAAAAAAAACATTTGTAGACTATGCGCCGCCAGCCTTTGGAGAAATTATTTTTGCCATCAAAAAGAATAGCAAGCCGTTCTGTTTGGAAAGTAATATGATAACTTTCATCAACAAGAATATCAGTGCATATCTCTTTTAATAACTCGCAGCCTGTGGCATCCTTTAACGATTGATAAAATATTTGCGCGGTACTTTCTACTATAATAACTGCAAGCGTCCATAGTTCCATGCTGGTATTAAAATATCTCACTTTTCTAAATAAGCTATCACCCCAGTTTTGCTTTATTCTTGGTTTGCCTATCATGTCGAGATATCGGCCCAGGTTATTGCCGTGCTTTTGCTCCTCTTTAATAAAAAGCTTTACGGCATCTATATATTCAGGGTCACCAATCTTTTGGGCATATTTTGTTGATGCCGCAATTAGGTGTAATCCTTCGGATGTTTCGCCCAGTTGCCATGCCTGCAACGATGGAAGGGTTGCATTTAATTCTTCCCTGTTGATATTAGGTTTTAAATCCCAGTTAACTCTCTTTTGCCAGGAATTTGCCTTGAAATGCCCGGTCCAATAATTACTTGTATGCATGTTTTACTATTTAAAAGTACTTTGTATTTCAAAGTAATTGGGTAAAAAAAATATAGTTTAAATTTTTGTTTTTTCTTTCGGGGCAGATAGAATAAAATAACTGTTCAAAGCTAATAGGCATATCAGGCCAAAAAATGAAACCTTCTCCGGCAGGGTTCCGCTAAAATGCTCTTTAACAGCATTGAATGTGCCCCACAAAACAAATAATATGTTGCCTGCAATAACCGCGCTTCGTAACAGCGCTACTAAATTTTTATTCTTCATAATTCTGCATTTGTTGATGAATTTATATTGTTTTTTGTTGTTTTATTAGCTGTTCAAGGGTATTAAGGTGTTGTTTAAATGCGCCTTTGCCCTTTTGCGTTGCTACATAATTTGTATTGGGCTTACGGCCCAAAAAACTCTTATTAACGGTAATATATTCTTCTTTTTCTAAAGCTTTTAAATGCGAAGCCAGGTTGCCGTCGGTTATTGCCAATAGTTCCTTTAACGAGTTAAAGTCGTATTGATCGTTAACAGCCAGTACACTCATAATTTGTAACCTAACCCGGTTCTCAAATGCCTTATCTAATTTTTCAAAAGGAATTTTCACCTATCGTATTTTAAGTACATTATACTTCCATAAATTATATGCATCACCCCGAAACCCAGTGCCCACGTATATAGCCCGTATTTGGGGAAACAAGCGGTTATTAAACCTAATACAATATCAATAATGCCTAAATATTTAACATCGCTATAAGTAAAATTAGCTGCGTTAAACAATGCCAGGCCATAAAATATAAGCATGGCAGGCACAATAAAACCAATACCTGCATTGTAAAGCAAAATTACAACCATTATACCACCCGTTACCAGCGGAACAGCCACATTAAATAAAAGCAACTTGCTGGTTTTATTCCAAATAGATTCACCGCGCTTATGTGCTTTACGCACTGATAGTATAATACCTGTGACAACGGACAACAACAATACAGCCACCGCTATGGCCGACAAATATAAAAGCACATTTATGTACCGCCATATTGCAGTAAAAAATCCATGTGCATCACTATTATGCCGGATAATAAAGTAGGCAATAACAGCACCTATTAATGCGTATATGCCCGCCAATACTCCCGACAGGCCGCTAAGGGATATAAATTTTGACGAACGTTCCATTATATTACGAATGGAGGCGAGTTCTTTATGAAGTTCTTCTTCTTTCATATAAAGTACTTTGAAATACAAAGTAAATGATAATTATTTGATACTTCAAAATTATTTTGCGTACGAAGCTATCTAAAAATAAAAAGTAATGTCATTTCGAACCTGCAAAAGGTGGGAAAGAGCGCAGAGCAGGTGAGAAAACTTTTCAAATATGCAATGCGGGAATGCACTGCAGTAATGCAACCTCGAAAAGTTTTCTCCTCACTCCAATGCACAGCCCAACCCCTATTCGTCGAAATGACATTGTTTTTTATAAAATTTAGACAGCTTCTAAGAATAAAGCTTAAGCTATCTTAATCTGCCTCTTATTAATATAAAATGCATAAGCACCCATGCCAGCAAATAGGCCGCGCCGCACCATAAAAAAATGAGGTTATATCCTACGGTTACGCTGCCGGTTTTTTTATAGGCATCCAATACGTAGCCGATAACGATGGGGAACACTATACCGCTTGCCGAGCCCGCCATACTGCCAATACCGATAACCGAACTAATAGAAGTTTTCGGGAAATTATCTGATACAGTGGTAAACAGGTTGGCGCTCCAGGCCTGGTGCGCGGCTGCAGCAAGGCTTAACAGCGCTACGGCCTGCCATATATTGGTGGCATAGCGCGCGGTTACAATAGGCACTACGCAGCAGGCAAATATAAACATGGCCGTTCTGCGCGCTTTAAAGGGCGGCCAGCCTATCCTGATGAGCCATGAGGATAAATACCCGCCGCCAATGCTTCCAAGCGTTGTGGCCGAGTAAATGACGATTAAGGGCATTGTGGGTTTCGATAAATCGAGGTGGAAGGTTTTATTGAAGTAATCTGGCAGCCAGGTGAGGAAGAAATACCAGATAGGGTCGGTTAAAAACTTGCCGGTAATAAATGCCCAGGTTTGCCTGAAACGGAACAGCGATTTCCATTTAATCGTTTGCGCTTCGCCTTCAATAACCGGTTCATCATCACTATGTATCAGTTCATATTCGGCAACGCTGATGTTTTTCTTTTTTGAAGGGATTTCGTAAAAAATAATCCAGAAGATAAGCCAGATAAAACCTAAAGCGCCTGTAAATAAAAAAGCCGCCTGCCAGCCATAAAGTCCTAATATCAGCGGTATTAAAATGGGTGCCGCTACCGCGCCGATATTAGCGCCCGAATTAAACACACCCGTTGCAAATGCCCGCTCCTTTTTAGGGAACCACTCGGCAACGGTACGGATGGCCGTAGGAAAGTTGCCCGATTCGCCTATGCCTAATAATCCCCGGGCGCCTAAAAAGCCCAATGTGCCTCTTACAGCAGCATGCAGCATAGATGCCAGGCTCCATACGGTGATGGATGCTATATAACCTATTTTGGTACCAATCTTATCAATTATCCAACCCGAGAACAGCAGGCCAAGCGCGTAAAACGCCTGGAAACAACTATTAATGTAGCCATATTCGGCATTGTTCCAGTTAAATTCCTTCTCGAGCGTGGGTTTAAGGTAGCTGAGTACCTGCCTGTCCAGGTAATTAATACTGGTGGCGAAAAACAAAAGCGCCATTACCACCCACCTGTAATTGCTGGTTTTATTTTCGCCCATAGCCCGTTACTTACAGCTTTGAATGATGGTGTTTACTTTAACGGTATCAGCATACAACTGGTCGTACAGGCGGTTTTCCAATGCATTTTTGGTGATGAGTTTGCTGCCCATGCCCACCGCGCAAACCCCGGCATGAAACCATGCACATATATTTTCTTTACTCATATCAACCCCGCCTGTTGGTATAAATAATTGCCCCGGAAAAAGCTCTTTTATAGAAGCGATAAAGTGCGGCCCCAATATGTTGGCCGGGAATATTTTTATTAACGCGGCATTATTTTGCTGCGCGAGGTATATTTCGGTAGGCGTCATACAACCCGGCACCCACAATAACTGGTTTGCCGCGGCAATTTTCGCTACTTCGGTATTAACTATAGGCGATATAATAAAATCGGCGCCGGCGGCAATAAAGGCTTTGGCTTCATCGGCATTTTTTATGGTGCCTATGCCCAGGTGCATGCCCAGCATTTCGGGTTGTGCCTTTTTTAAAACTTTAAAATTTTGCAATGCTTCGGGACCTCGGTTGGTGTATTCCAGTACCCTAACGCCTGCTTTGTATAGCGTGCGCACAATTTGCAGGCTCACTTCGGCGTCTTTATAAAAAAACAAAGGCAGCATGCCTTGCGCTAAAATGGTATCAAGTATATCCGCTTTACTACTCATTTTTTATTGCTTTTTTAATTTCATCAACGGTTTTATTGGTGGCATCGCTTTCAATAAACAGTTTTGTATAAGCTGCCGCGGTAGCAAATTCTAACGTATCTTTTGCCGGCATATTATTATAAAACCCATAGATAAGGCCGGCCATAAAGCAATCGCCGCTGCCTACCTTATCAATAATGGTGTCGGCTTTATAATCGGTCGACTGGTAAAATTCGCCCCCGGCATACAAAGTAGTATGGTAATTTATGCCGGCACCATTATCAAACCTGAAGGTATTGGCCACCGCCCTGCAAACCGGGTATTGCTCCATAATTTGCTGCGATGTGTACAATGCTGAATTAAGATAAATGTTTTTATCAGCATTTTCCAGTACATCGCCACTAACCGGTATGCCCAGCATCGTTTCTGCCGACCAAATGTTGCCCATAACC
>Ga0302315_10002532_pt1 | contig 17152 bp, 11 predicted proteins | sample III_Palsa_N3_1_FD_200532 | JGI IMG/M metagenome (GOLD analysis project Ga0302315, IMG submission 200532) | Peat permafrost microbial communities from Stordalen Mire near Abisko, Sweden - III_Palsa_N3_1 | ecosystem: Environmental > Terrestrial > Soil > Palsa > Peat permafrost | place: Sweden... | reverse complement strand
GTCTACCAATGGCCCATCACCGCCCTGAACGCCGAAGGCGAGGACAACATAATCACCACGCAATTCAACGCGACCAGCGGAACCGACTCGCAGATCTCCGACGACGCGTTGACGGTGTCCCTGTCTCCCACCTCCGCCCTGCCCTCCATCACCCGCTGGAACGACTACACCTTCATAACCAGCGGAACAACCACACCAGCCAACGACGCTGTACCCAATCCATAGACACCGGGGTTGTCTTGAACCAGGCGAGTGACCCAGAGGATCGATCTTCTGGATCACTCGCCTCAATAACAGTCCGGACCCGCAGCAATGGCTGCTCCTACCGCGATAGTTAGACTGCAGTTGCGCAATTCTCGGTTTTTTCCGGGACGCGTGTTTCCGTTTGACGAACGCCTGCCCTCGTATGGGCTCGCCTCATGGCGGAAGGCACATCCGTGGGCAGGCCACGAAGCGCATTCGATATGGTGGATGCCGCCATCGCCGAGGCCAATGGCTGCGCTGTGGTGACGAACAATGAAAAGCACTTTCCAGGAGTGCGCCTTCTCAATCCGCTTCGCATTGCCAGACGCAGGGGTTCGAGCGATCGCTGACGTCTTCAATGACCACATTGCCCGCTGGAATTATCCGAGCCGCACTCATCGGATACGAAGTCCACTATCAACAGTTTGTCGGCGGACACGATTATTTGAGCTGGCGAGGCACATTCGCCGACGGACTAATGGACCTTATTGGCACGATAAAGAACAAACCTACCCGTGCAGCCGGCCAAGCACCTTGAAGTCCAGTAACTCGATCCCGGGAGTCAGGTATCCCTCACACACCGGTTCAGGGCAAAAGAGCCCCGTACTCATGTATTTCTTGCTATCGTCGCAGAAGACGGTCGCCACCACCGCACCCTCCGCAAGCCTCTCCTGCGCCATGACAGCCGCAAGGAAATTACACCCCGAAGAGATTCCTACCCCAAGCCCAAGCGTTGCCGCAAGCTTCTGCGCCATCAGGATCGAGTCCCCGTCCGATACCGCCAAGACCTCATCGAGTGTATCGAGCTTCAAAATCGACGGAATGAACTCATCCGAGATCCCCTGGATGCGGTGTGCTCCAACCTTGTATCCCGTCGACAGCGTAGGCGACTCAGCAGGCTCGACCGGATAGACCTTGATCCCGGGAAATTCAGCCCTGAGACACTTCCCCACCCCCATGATCGTCCCACCCGTCCCCACACCCGCCACAAACGCATCCGGAGCAAGCCCCTGCGACCGAAGCTGATCCCGTATCTCCGGCCCGGTCGTAGCCGCATGCGCATCGGGATTGCAAAGATTTGCGAACTGCCTCGGAAGAAAGCAGTTTCCCTCCCGGGCCGCATGCTCTTCGGTCAAGCGGATACTACCCAGGAACCCGCCCTCGGCCGAACTCACCGGAACCACCTCCGCCCCGTAACTCTCGATCAACTTCACCCGTTCGCGGCTCATCCAGTCCGGCATGTAGATCACGACCGGATGCCCAAGCGCCTTCCCGATAGCGGCCAGCGCAATCCCGGTATTTCCGCTCGTCGCCTCGACGATGGTGTCGCCCGGACAAAGGCTTCCATCCCAGTACGCGCTCTCGATCAGATAAAGCGCCATCCGATCCTTGATGGACCCTGTCAGGTTCATGTACTCCGCCTTCGCATACAGCGTTCGCACACTTCCTTTGTAGGAGAACGTAACTGCAAGCAGGGGCGTATTCCCGACCAATCCGCGCAACGAGCTACATCGATTCGCTCCCTCGCACGGCTCTACCCTGGACTCCATCGTCGACCCGTTCTTTTCCATCTTCCAAGCCTATGTTCTTCTCCGACAAAGCGTAAGAAGTATTGAACGGTAGTAGCGCTGGTTATCCTTCGATAATTCTGCACAAAGTTTGATTGACCAAACAAGATAAGGCATGGAAACTCCTGAGCCCCAGACCCCTCGATGACATCGACTGCAACATCCTCGGCGAACTCCAGAAGAACGCCAGCATCCCCTTCGCAGAGTTAGACCGTCGCATTCGCCTCTCAGCCCCCGCAACCACCGAGCGCGTCCATCAGCACGAAGGGAGCGGCGTCATCCAGGGCTACCGCACAGCGATAGATCCGGCCCACGTCGGCCTTCCTGTCCGAGCCTTCGTCAAGGTAGCCTCAGTAAAGGCACTCGTACCTGCTGTTTTAACTCCAGCCTATTCGTCTGGAAAACTATTGATCTCTTCTGCTGCCCGGTCTGGATCTTCCCACTGAGGAAAGTGCCCAACATCTGGAAACTGCGCGAGATCCAGATCAGCGAAGGTCTCTGACAGCCGGTCTGTCCAGGCGTACGGAATGACAGGGTCATGCTCGGCCCAGCGGACGCAGGTAGGTATTTCAATCTGAGGCAGCTTGGGTGCCTCTCCTTTCATCATCGCGATGCGACCTGTGTGTGTCCCTTTGTAGTGAGCAAATCCTCCTTCCAGATTGCCCGGTTTCAGGAAGTTGTCGACGAAGATTTCAAGGACATCGTTAACGCATCTTTGCGCCAGGTCCAGTGACGAAGGAAGTCGTCAAAATACGCTCTGCAGGTGTCACGGTATAAGGTGGACGGGAGGCGGTTCTGCTGCTGTGAACCGACGTCGTTACCGCCCATCCCCCTGCACCTGCTTTTCTTCCCTTACGCCTCGATCTACGCGGGTCTGAGTTGGCATGGATTCAGTCGGAAATCTACAGCCGTAGTGACAGCAATCGTCCCAGCTCCTCGCTCATCGACAGCTTATCGATCTTTCTCCATCGAGTCGGCTGACGTCTTACGCACCACACCATGGAGGGCCTGCGGTCCGAAATGAGTAGTCGCAAGCCCTCCGAATACCAGCGTAATATTCGAATTCGTGATCGAGTACGGGACCTCGTTCCCTCCGGTGACGCAGACCTGCAGCGTCGATGAAGGCGGATTCGTTTCGAAGGGGGCGATGCTTCCATTTCCGGTCAACAGGCTGACCGTGCCGTTCAACTGAAAGCCCGTCGTGGTAGCGGGGGGCATGTAGGCGGGGCAGCCGATCATGTCCCAGGTGATCCTGCCGTTCGTCAACCGAATGTGGTGCGTGTGAGGGTTTACGAGGGGCTGAGTTGGATCTACAGCACCTGCCGGAGTTCTCCCGTAGCCGGACATCGTCATATCCGCGACGAAGTCAGCGGTTCCCCGTTCCGGATGGAGATCCATAGACCATTGACCATGCATCTCCCATGGGCTGCCTTTGACACTCGTATCCAGGGGAGAATAATCGTTTATCAGGCCGCTGAGGTGTGCTGGATTGCGCTCCTGGGCCAGAGCGCAGATGGCTGAGACCCAAAAAAGCAGTGAGAAGACGCGTACCGCCGAAGACAGGATTTTGCTGTTCATAAAAGAACTCCAATTTGAGATTCGTTCGAGATACACGGACACAATGGGCTGCCTGATGGGTTCGTTCAAGCGGTAAGGCACAGAACTGCAGCCATTCCTCGACTTACCGTCGAATGCCGCACTTTGCCGTACCGCTTTACAAAGCGGAGGATACAATTTGGGTTCCCGGGCCCGTCACGTCTGTGTATTGACAGGAGAGCGCAATGGGCGAACCATCCCTTGGCACATCGCCATCCGAGAGACCTCTCGAAGACCGGCTGGATTCGTGGAAGGAGATCGCGGAGTACCTCAGCCGCGATGTCACGACGGTCCAGCGCTGGGAGAAGCGGGAGGGAATGCCCGTCCACCGGCACGTGCATGACAGAATTGGCTCCGTCTATGCATTTCGCCTCGACCTCGACGCCTGGATGCGCAGCCGTAACCTTCGAGCAACGAAGGAGAATGGAAACAACGCGGCCTCGCCCGAGCCTCCTGCTCAACTCCCAACATCAACCATCCAAACCAGAGGCAAACTCATTCTGCTGGTCCTGGCAGCAGCCGCATTTGCGATTGCCGTCGCCTTCTGGCTTCACAAAACAGAGCGCTCCTGGCGAAACCCCATAGCCGACGCGCACTTCCAGACCGTCACGGACTTCGACGGACTCGAGCAAGCCGCAGCCATCTCTCGCGACGGCCACTTCGTAACATTCTTATCTGACCGGGACGGCCCGATGGACGTCTGGCTCACCCAGGTCGGCTCCGGCGAGTTCCACAACCTCACCCACGGCATCATTCCCGGACTCGTCAATCCCTCCATCCGCAACCTCGGCTTCTCGCCCGACGGCTCTCTCGTCACCTTCTGGGTGCGCAAGCCCAGCGGCCCCGACAGGAGCAATACCACCGGCGACATCGGCATCTGGGCAGTCCCTGTCCTCGGTGGCGAACCACGACCGTACCTCGAAGGCGTAGCCGAGTTCGACTGGTCACCCGACGGTGGGCGGCTCGCTTACCACACCCCCGCCGCCGGCGATCCGCTCTTCGTCTCAGACGGCCGCGTACGACCGGAGAACCAGCCCATCTTCATCGCACCCGCCGGCCTCCACAGTCACTTCCCGCTATGGTCACCCGACGCGGCATTCCTCTACTACGTTCAGGGCACCCTTCCCGACAAACTCGACATCTGGCGCATCAGCCCAAACGGCGGAGCTCCCGAACGGATCACCTCGCACAACGGACACGTGAGCCATCCCGTCCTGCTGGATCGGCACACCCTGATGTACCTCGCCAGCGATCCCGATGGTTCGGGGCCATGGCTCTATAGCATGGACGTTGAGCGACGCATCCCCCATCGACTAACCTCTGGCATTGACCGGTACACATCGCTGGCAGCCAGCGCCGACGGTAGCCGTCTGGTCGCCACCCTCGCAACTCCGAAAACAACACTTTGGCGCCTGCAAATCGGTGATTCCACCACAAAGATAGACTTACCCACAAAAATATCGGCTGCTGCTCAAATCCCGCTGACGACCAGCACCGGATTCTCCCCACGACTGGGTCCGGATTACATTCTCTATGCTTCTGCAACCGGCACCAGCGAAAGCATCTGGAAACTCGCCCACGGTACCAACACAGAGTTGTGGCGCGGCGAGGGAGCACAGGTCTTTGGCGGCCCGGCGATCTCTCCCGATGGACGGTATGCTGCATTCTCTATCCGGCAACATCGGCAGTCACTCTTGTATGTCGTACAGGTCGATGGCACCAACGCACGGATCGTGACCAATTCACTCGACCTGCAGGGCTCTCCAGCATGGGCACCTGACGGCCAATCAATCACCTCGGCGGCCAACGATCACGGCACTCCACACCTCTTCCGCGTGCCACTCGACGGTCGCTCTCCGACTCCTCTTACCCGGGATTACTCGGTCGATCCCACGTGGTCACCTGACGGCCGCTTTGTCATCTACTCGGGACCCGACATCGGCACCACATTTTCTGTGAAGGCCGTCACGGCCGAGGCCGCACCGCATCCCCTTCCGGCCCTGACCCTTACGCGGGGGGCTCGACACCTGGACTTCCTGCCCGGGGGACATATACTGCTGTTCCTGCGAGGAGATATTCAACATAAGGACCTCTGGCTCATCGACCTCGAGACAGATGCTGAGCGGCAGTTGACCGATCTTCCTCCCGATTTCGACATTCGCGACTTCGACATCTCCCCGGATAATCGTGAAGTTGTCCTCGAACGAGCACAGGAGCGCTCGAATGTGGTGCTGCTGGATCTTCCCCGACCGTAATCCGGCTTCAACCCAGCGGTTGTGGTTCCAGTGTCGATCGAGCCGCAGCAACTCCTATCCGTTTCAGCCGCGGCAGGTGATTGACTGGCTGTTCACCACACTTCTCGTCGTCCTGTTGGGCGGGGTAGCGTGGGTCTTCGCGCAGATGTATCGCGACTCGATTCTGAGCCACATCACAAGAACCACGCCTAACCAGCTTGGAATAGATTTCTATATCCGCATCATCTCGTTTGGAGCTCTCCCTTTGTTGACGTGGCTGGCCTATCATTTCCCCGATGTGGGCGGGGCGATCTTCAAGATCTTTCAGCCGGGAACCGAAGTTGTGAAGTGATCGACGCATCGCAGTTGAGAAGGCAGATGTCGAATGCCCAGCTCGCCGATAGGCTGGCCGCGATGTCGGTAACCTTCGAACCGCCGTTCAGGGAACCACAGAGTTCCGAGGTAGTTGGTAGGCATTGCGGAATCCAACTAGAACACGGGTGTTCTGCTTGGTGATATCCTTTTCAGCTACCTTGTCCTTCTTGCGCTTGATGCCGATGATAGAGCAAGAATGCATCATGGCCAGGAGAGCTGATCTCCACCCAAAGGCCGAATACATTTGCGCAGACTTGTCTTCTCGACCCAAACTTCCCCTTGCAGTTCTGCGGCGGACCATACATTCACCGTAAGTCTCCTGGTTCTGATATCCGCGTTTAGCAGCCCCTTGAGATTTTAGCGAGTGCGAGGATTCCGATCTGGCCTGCTTGATCTCTATGCGTATGATTGGCTCTCCGTCGCTGATACGAGTGTCTGGTCAGACTGCATTGCATGATGTCCCACTCTATCTCGGCAGATCCCGTGCCGCTGCATCATCGCGATTAGCGTTGTTCTAGCAAGACCGCGCTTCGAAGTCCTGCAGTGTGAGCAGGAGATGCGGAGCGAGCGATGGGTCCGGAGCGGCCGGCAGCTGAGCTGGTGCAAAACTACTCAAAGATAATTCAGCTAAGAGTGCGATACGAGGATTCGGAAGATTTTCATTTGCTGGGGGGAAGACCGCCTAGGTAATAGACGCTTAAACTGTTTGCGCTTTTGATGTATTGCTCAAGCGCCGGGCTTGGAAAGCGCTGAACGTAGGGAGGAGCCCAACCGATCTGATCCCCGTTGAGGGTCTTTGAGGTCTCCTGCTGCACGCCCGTTGCTTTAGCGAACGGAGTTGGGTCTTTGACGCCAGCGATTGAAAAGTTCACAAGGCGGTGAATCGCACCGTTGGCGTGAGCGTATAGATCGAGATGGTTTGCTTCCCCGAACTCCGCGAGGAGCACGAGGGGGGCGAGTGCGTAGAGGTGGTAGTGCAAGGCGCGACCGCCTCTTGCCATCTCAAGCGGAAGAGAACCGTCGGGCTGGATCTGATTGACTCCGTTGTCGTAGGTTGCCATTGCCCAGTCGAAGTCTTTACGGTTGTTCGCGGCGACTCCAGTTGCGGCGAGTTGGACTCCGGCCCAATAGAGATGATTATTCTGAGCGTCTCCGCGCCCCGGCCGCCCATGCGAGTCGTAGTAGTTTTTTGTTTGTTCGCCCACGCTGTGCATCCATGCGCCGATGCTCTCTGCCTCTTGCGGAGTCTGGATGTTGAGGTCGCGAATTTTGAGGTAGGCGATAGCGATGGCCCCGACCACCCAGCCCTGGACATAGTAGGCCTGGCCGGACGACATCCTGCCCGTAAGGGCATGATCCTGTGCCAGTGAGAGGATCTGAGTCATGGCACATTGAGCAGCGCTTCGCGAGCCTGTCGTACGGTAAGCGTCGGCTGCTTTCACGATCTGCATTCCAACATTTTTTACCGGCTCGCTCGATTTGCGATAAGCTTCCTGCCGCACAGGGTCGATGATGGAGTGGGTTGGATCGTCAAGCCTATAGAAGCCGTCTGTCACGAGGTCGGGAGCGATGTGCACAATTGCAGGACAGGTATAGGCTGCATCGGATAGGGTAACCGGTTTCCCGTCCCACGGTGAGCGCAGAACTTGTGCCGAAGCCGAGAGACCGGACGCAAAGAAGAGGCATAGAAGGGCGGTAGCGTTGAGATTCCACAAATATCGCATCAATTGATTCATTTCTTTTTTCCCTGTCCGGATCCGGTGGTTTTAAAACATTGCCCTTTATGGTCCGAAAAGGCGACCCTTACGGATGGCCTTTCTCAGCACCTCTGATTACAAGTGAAGAGTTTAGAAGAAGAAGCGCGCAGATACCTGCATCTGGCGATTCGGTTGTGTACCCGTAATCTTGCCGAAGCCGGATGAAGTGGCAAAGGTAGCCGCAGTTCCAACTTCAGTTACCGTGAGAGATCCACTCGGCGCCTGGAAGTTAGTGTGGTTGATGACATTGAAGGCATCGACACGGAACTGGAAATTCAGAGCTTCATGTATCTTGAAGTCCTTCGAAACCGAGGCATCGAAGTCTACCTCGCCGGGTGCACGGTTAGAGTCGCGAGAGACATTTCCGAAGCCCGTAGCGACAATTTGCGTCCTCTGGCCGTTAATGCTGTTGAAGATGGGACCAGATGCCGTCAGCGGAAAGTTCGGGTCGGTTGCGGAATCATAATATTGCAGCGAAGCTCCGTTCTTTGTCGGATTCTGCAACTTCAACAATTGAGGATTTCCGTTCGGCCGCTGCGAGGCGCCGGGAATGCCGTTACCAGTCCCCGAACTCTGCGTAATGTTGATGGGTAGTCCGGTATGGCCGACGAAGACCGGCGAAATATGCCAGTTACGCAGCCACCACGGACCGGAAGTTGTATAAATCATGGCGATGTTCAGCACGTGTGTGGAGTCGATGTTGCTGGGGGCAAAGTCGTGGATGAAGTTTGGACCAGCAACGGGGTATTGTGAGTTCGCCGTTCCGCTCGGAGCCGAGAAGTTGTAGATGGTGCTGCCGTCGTCCATGCTCTTGGAGTAGGTGTAGTTGGAGAGCACAGCTAACTGCTTATTGAACTCACGGCGCACCGATACCTGCAATCCGTTGTAGTTGGAGCTTCCGATGTTGCTGTTCACCGTAAACGATTTGAGATTCGGGAACGGCTGTGCATTCTGGGTTGCGACGCTGGTGTTGGCAAGTTGTACTGCAGGTACCAATGCGAGAGGAACCTGATTCTCGTTCACATTATACGAGAGGTGGAGCGCGTGGTTTCCGACGTAGTTAACCTCCAGCGTAAGCGCGAGGGGTAACTGACGCTCAAAGCCAAGATTCCACTGCTGGACCAACGGCATATGGCTTTGGTCATTGAACGAGATTTGGGGACTGTACGGGTTAGTGGCGGAAGAGCCCACCAAAGCGGCGAAGGGATTCTGCAGATTTGGTAGCGGCGCAAGGGGAAATCCCTGCGAAAGTGAGAATGGCTGAGCAACTCCCGTTCCCAGGTTGTTGGTGGTGATGGTATTGTCAAATCCCGGATATGCGAGTTGGCCGCCGAGATTCTGGAAGATGGTGCCATAGAAAGTGCCGAACGCTGCACGGACGACTGTCTTGTCGTCGACACTATAGGCCAATCCGATACGAGGCGAGACGTCGACCTTGGGCGTAGTGATATTGAGCGACCGGGAGACACCATTAAGACCAGCCGCCAACAACTGCCCTGTTACAGGGTCGAAACGGCTGTAGATATTGGTGGCAATCGTCAGCGGCGACTCGAATTCATAGCGAATCCCCAGGTTGAGAGTCAGCTTAGGCGTGACCTTCCAGTCATCCTGGGCGAAGACACCAAGGTTCCAGTTACGTCTGCCGGTAGGTGGTTGGGCCTGCTCGTAGCTCGTAGTCTTGACCTTGCCGAGAAGAAAATCTGCAATTTGCGTGTTTGGAGTTCCGGAAGCTCCATGATTCGTAATGGAGCCGTCGAACGTGAAGAGCCCTTCTGGGCTGGTGGCAGGATTGAAGGAGTTGAACTCGTTCTTGCGAAGCGACGCACCGACTTTGAAAGTATGAGAACCGAAGGTCTTCGTAACCGTACCAAAGGGAGTGAAAGTATTGGTGATGTTGATCTGGTTGGTGTTGGTATCTGCCCCTATGTTGCTGAAACCGAAGTTATTGCTGGCACTATCTTGAGCGGTAGCACTAGCGGAGATCTGCGGCGTCTGATCCAGCGGCAGCGATGCGATTCCAAGTTGCTGTGCGGCATTCATGCCTGCCCCTGGAGGATTACGAAGTACAACGTTGCGGAAGAAACCCATATTCAAATCCGTGACCAAAGTAGGGGTCCACACGCGTGTGTAATCAACAGAAGGGAGCCATGCGTTCGTGCAACTGCAGTCATAGTTCGTATTGAGCAATGGACTGTTATAGGCGACATACTGCGGCGACGTGTTGGTGTAACGGTAGACATTGAAGCTGAGCCTGTCTTTGGAGGTCAAGTTCTCGTCGACGCGCACTACTATCTTTTGAACGTGCGACGTCAGGTTTTGCAGCGAGGTCCAATTGCCGGTATACCGGTTGTTTACAGCGTCAAAAGTTCCGACGGTGTTCGGAAGAGGCAGCAAGGAAAGGATCTTCGCCGACGCCGGATCGATGGGGCCAACCTGATTGTTATTGAACTGCGGTGAGCTTGTGCTGCCAGGCTGAAAGATTTTCTGCGGTGAGTTAGACAAGTCGCCTGTACGCTGCGCAGCGGTAGGTACCGTTTCTGTCACAAGCGTCGAATTCGGCGAAATCGTTCGGTCGTAGTTGACGAAAAAGAAGGTCTTGTCATGGCCGTTGTAGAGGTGCGGGATCCAGACCGGTCCGCCGAAAGAACCACCTTCCTGGAAGAAACGGTCGCGACTGCGCGGCGTGACGGCTCCTGTCGTCGCGTTGATGGTGTCCTTATGAAAGTACTGATTGGCATCGAGCGCTTCATTACGCAGTAGAAAGTAAAGATTGCCGTGATAGGTGTTAGTTCCCGAGACGGTATTCACCGAGATCACTGCGCCTGAGGTGCGGCCGTACTCGGCCGGGGCGTTGGTGGTAAGAACGCGGAATGAATCGACGCCATCGGGCGACGGCAGCGTGGCTGGGGTGCCGGTCGAGGCGACAATGGTGGAAACTCCGTTGAGCAGCACTTCTAAGTTGAGGGTGCGGCTGCCGTTGATCGAGAGCTGCGAGGTGGATGGCTGATCGCCGGCACCGCCGTGCACTACGCCTGGGATGAATGCCAGCAGGTTTTCCGTAGCGCGCTGTTGCAGGGGAAGATTCTGGACTTCCTGGGGCGCGATGAGGGTCGAGACGTCCGACGTGCTTCGGTCAAGTTCTTCGCCCTTGGCATGGACGGTAACCACTTCGGTGGCTGCGCCAACCTGCATACTAATGTTGACTGAGGTGACCTGAGCGACTGTCGCGACAAGGTCGTCGATGACTGCGTCCCGCAGACCTGGTGAGCTGACCGTAACCTTGTAGGTTCCGGGGAGAACCTGAGGGGCGACGAAGGCGCCGGAGGAGTCGGTCTTCCCGTTGAAGACGGTCACTCCTGTGTTCTTGTTAAGGATGACTACGGTGGCATCGGACACGAGAGCGCCTGTGGGGTCAAGCACCTGGCCACGGATGGTCGCGTTGGTATTTTGTGCGTAGGCCACGCCCGCACCTGGAAGGATCGACGGGAGAATGCACCATGAGGTAAGGCAAAGAACGGCAAAGATCGTCGGTTTGCGCAGGGCCCACAGGGCTTGATTGAGGGTCTTGTTGAGGATTTGGGTGAGATACATGGTACGAGCCTCCAAAGGATCGCGAATACGGTGTCTGTTGAATGAGTTGCCCATTACGCTTTTGTTATCTGCGATATGGGCGGCTAACTAAGGTTCTTCCCTCGGAAACAGTTGAGCGTAACCAGTCAAAGACAAACGGTTATCTCAATAGTTTGTAGATAAGACAATTGCCGAAGAATAAGAAAACATCGCAAGAACGGTTGTCAACCCTCTTAGTAGGGTTTGTACGAAAAGAAGAGACATGTTACCCAAAGCCCAGGTGAATGTGTACTCGATTTAGCTCACCTGCGTTTCTGTGCCGATATCTGATCCAGTAAATCGCGTGCTTGTTGCGATCGGGGGGCGGCTTTTAGGGCGGCTTCGGCCTCTTTTTCAGCTTCGGGGCGGCGGTTCATCTGGGCGAGCACCACCGAATATGCCAGATGTGCGTTGGCGTCGGCTGCGTCAAGTTGAACCGCTTTTTGGAGTTGAAAGGCTGCTTGTTTCCAGTCGGATCTTCCCGCCAGGAGGCGGCCGAGGTTGGCTCTGGTCCCGGCGTCGTAGGGATTTGCGGTCAGTGCTGCACGAAACGCAGTTTCAGCGGCTCGCGTATCTCCTGCCCGAACAAGATTGATCCCGAGATTGTTTTGTGCATCAGCAAAATCCGGCTTAATTTGAAGCGCTCTTCTCAGATCTGAGATCGCCTGATCCCTCTTCCCTGTTTCCGATTCGATCAATGCTTTCTCGTACCATAACAGCGCGTTTTCGGGCTCTATCTCTAGAGCTTTTTGAAGGACAATCGAGCCTTCCGACCCTTGTCCAGCGAGCCCGAGGGTTGATCCGAGACGGCGTTGAGCACGCGAAGATAAAGGATCAATAATTAGTGCTTGCTGGTAGGCGTTGATGGCGCCCGCGAAGTCTCCTGTGTGTCGTTTCGCGTCTCCGAGTTCGATGGAAAAGCTGGACTGATCGGGACGCTGGGTCTGTATTGCGTCTTCAAGTTGCGGAATCCCTTGATCCAGATTGGAACTATCGATGACCTGGACCAGAGCGTTATAAAGAGCATCGCCTGGAGTTGGGTTTTCGGAGTCCAGAAGATAGCGCTTCACCTCACCGTGATATGCGTTTGCAGGAGTTTCCGGAATCTCGTGCCGCTCGGCAAGAAGTTCCCTAGCCGAAGGGGGACGCTGCTGTATGAGATGGTCAGTCATGACGGCGTGGACCACATCTTCGGTGCGACGCTGTGGCATATGACAGGTGACGCAGTCGTTGGAGGCGGGATGCCGATGAAGAGTGACTTGCGTGGGCAGATTGGCCTGATGGCATTTCATGCAGATGGATGTGTAATACGAAATCGATTGGGGTCCTTTGTGAAGATCGTGCGGATTGTGGCAGGTCTCGCACGTCAGGGCTCCCCCGCTTTTCAGATAACATTGCGATTGCCTGAGACGGTACGGTGCGTTCACGATCTCAAAGTTGTCGGTATGTGCTTTTTCCGGGTTACGGCCGAAGTATGAATTAAAGTTCGCAAGAGGTTCCGTTGCTGGATACCCGAAGGGCTGTTGATCATAGTGCCGAATGCGATCCGGCAACGGTCGGCTCGTTGTTTCAAGATGACATTGCTCGCAGACCTCCATCTGGCGGGCCTTGCCGAGATTTGTCGGATTGAGAATCAGGCTACGAATCTTCTGAAGAGACGCCCCGGCACTTTGGGCTGCTCGCACATGTGCGGCCCCGGGGCCATGACAGCGCTGGCAGTCGATCCCTTCCGGCAAGGGATAGATATAGACCGGACTTGCCGCCAGATCACGATGAGCTGTTACAGGGATTTCGGGATATCCGTTATGGCAGAACATGCATTCGTAGGCAATGGTTCTGCGTGTCATGGGGTGCGGGTTGTCATAGCCGGGATTCATGCCCCAATGGCCACCCAGTTCTGCATACCACGCCAGCGGCAACTCGATCAGTGTTCCGTCCTGTTCGCGATGCAGATAAGTTCGAACATGATTTCCGGAGCCCATGATGTAATCAATTTGTATTTCTTCGACATTGTCTGGTTTGCCGTCAAATCCTTGTTGCCATCGACGCTGAAAGTACTTACCGTCGTGTTCCGTCATGCTGAAAAAGGTGTTGGACACTGAGTGAAAGAACTGTCGATCTTTTGCTGGGGCATCGACTGTAGTTTTTTCATCAGGTCTATAGAAGGCTCGCGCCATGCCTGTAGTGGCATAGTCGGCAGCCTCCGAAGCGTGGCATGGAATACAGCTCTTTGCATCTGCATACGCCATCGGGGCGATAGCGGTATCAGTTTTTTTCTCAGGACGGAAATACAAGTCGAGAATTAAACCGGTTGCGATAGCGATCGCTGAAGCGATGACTGCAATTTGTCTTTTCATGTACGAGAGGGAATATCTTACCAACACAAAACAAAATCATGCTATCGGAGATTTCTGGATAAGGAAAACCGTGAACTCGATCTCAGCAAAACCGAATGTGAAACGGAGTGCGCGGCGGAGGAAAATCTGAAAACGAACAGCCACCAAGACAGCCACCAAACGATTTTTGCCTCTCGGTTTTCGAGAGGCAAAATGAGCAAAAGTCTTTTGTTTTGTTGTGGTGCTGGGGGGGCGAACCCCCACGAGGTTGCCCTCGGCGGATTTTGAGCACTCCGTGAGGCGTTCTCCTACACTGCCAGCGCCAAGGCGGCGGCAGTGTCAGGCTGAATTATATGTCCAGAATTGATGTTCGTCGGCGTTCAGGATCAGCTCCGCGTTGGGAAACAGTGGAGTTACGTTATGGCCCGCCAGGACGCCAACGTGGTCCGGATGTGCGTGTGTCAACAAAATCGTGCGACCTGTGAAGCATCGATGTTCGCCGCAGACAGTAGATCATGCAGCCGTCCTCCCGTGCCATGGGCGTTTGCGTCTCCGCCATCGATCAGAATGGTTCGATCGCCGTCCTGGACCACATAAGCATTGACGGGCATGCGCGGAATCGGCGGTTGATCCGCTGTTGTGAGCAGTTCCTTTGCTTCATCTGCGGTGATGTTATCGCTGAGGATGTCGAACGAAAACTCTTCTGAGCCGTCGTTTATCAGCGTTACAAATACTTCTCCAATCCTGCGCCGATTCATGCCGTAGGCCTGCTGTCTCGGTATTGTGAACCTCTTCATTGTTCTAATCTGATGGAAGTCGGTGACGTCAGGATTCGCGCAGGTCCCCGATTCTGACAATGTAGTGGAGCTATCCATACTCCGGAACGATGGTTGTCACGGCAAATCGGTTACTGCAGGTGGACCCTGGGTTCCACCGACATACCCGGGCGAAGTTTCTCGAGATCGGGTTGATTCGGTTTGAAACGAATGCGAACGGGCAACCGCTGAATCACCTTGACATAGTTGCCGGTGGCATTCTCAGGAGGCAGGACGCTCGTGCGATCCCCGGTAGCCGCTGGCATGTTCTCGATATACCCATCAAAGTCCTCTCCGAGGGAATCTACTCGTATGCGCACGAGTAGGCCGTTGTGCATCCGCTTGAGCTGAGTCTCTTTGAAGTTGGCGGTGATCCAAAGGTCGTCGATCTGGATGACCATCAGCAGCTGTTGCCCTTCGGAGATTCGAGCTCCGACCTCGGCGCTTCGCTGGGTCACAATTCCGCTCACAGGCGATACGATATGCGTGTATTCAAGATTGAGTCGGGCCTGTTCGAGGTGCGCCTGCGATGAGTCTGCTGCCGACTGACGGGATTGGATGGTCGCTTCTCGAATGGCTATCTGTCCGGGTGCATTTTTCAGAGTCTGATTGAGCCTGCTCTCCTGCTCCTGCAGCTGGGCACGACGTTGTTCGATGGTCTTTGCGGCCGAGTCTGCTGCCGACTGATCCGCAGCGACCATGGCGCTTTGCGCTCTGGCAGTAGAGACGTATTGATCGTATTCTGAATGCGCTACCTCATCTTTTTGAACCAGCTGGGTGTATCGCTCCAGATCAGACTGAGCCCTGGCATTGGTAGCTTCTGAACTGCGGAGCCGCGCGATTGCCGTATCGTAATCGTGTTGCGCGGCGGCCAGGGCCGCCTCAGCATTTGCCACGGTCGCTCTTCCTGTGGCCTCGTCCGTCCTGTTGCCCACAATAGTAATCGGCAAGTTCGGCCTCTCCGCGGTCGAAGAGGAGAGCGCTTGGCCAAAGTCCGCTTTCGCCTGCGCGAACGCCACGTTGTAATCTCGCGGATCGAGTTCAACCAGCGGTTGGCCTGCCTGCACGGTCTGGTTGTCATCGACATGTACAGCCTGAATGGTCCCGGCTACGCGCGAAGAGATAGGGTTCATATGCCCATCCACCTGGGCGTCGTCGGTATCTTCATAGTTGCGGGCGTTCAACCACCATATGCCGACGCCAACCAGGAGTACCACGACGATAACAATCGGTATCAGCAGGCGCCGACGGCTTCGGGGCGGATCGCCTGCGGGCGTGTTCGGTGCGGGATCCGGATGGTCCCCACCATGTGAGCTATCTGTGTTGTGATTCTGCGTCTCAGTCTGCTCCAGTTCGGTCGCCATCTTAGTTTCCTTTCAATAATCCGGATATGTTGTGTTCCGCTTCGCCAACTGCCCGCCAGAGGTTTACCTTGGCCAGGTTTTGCGAGTAAAGACTGTTCACGTAATCGCGTTCCGCCCCGGCCAGCGTTTCCTCCGACTGCACGACTTCCACGGAGTCGGTGACCCCTGCTGTGAAACGGTCCTGCGACTGCCGCAAGGTGTCCAGAGCCAGCGTTCGATTGCTCTCTGAAACCCTGACCTGTTCGTTGGCAACACTGGCGTCGATATATGCGCTGCGAATGTCCTGTTCCACAACTCCCCGCTGGTCCTGGTATTCGGCGCGGCGTTGATCAACGGCAGCCTGGGCCTGCTGGACGTCAGACTCGATTCGGCCACCCTGCCATACCGGAACATTGATGGTGCCTGTAGCCCCGAACACGCCGTTGCCGCCCTGATTCGGGCTGATTCCCTGAATTCCGTAGTATGCACTTACATTCGCATTGGGGAGATGCTCTGCACGAGCTGCCTTCACCGCTTGCTCCGCAGCCCGCAGTGACACTTCTGAAGATTTCAGATCCGCGCGTTGTGCCACGCCCTGAAGAATGATCTCGTCGACCGGCTGCGAGAATTCGGGGTTAGGAGAAAGCTTCTCTTGGAGAGTCAGATCCACTCCCATGGGTAATCCCAAAATCCTGGCCAGAGACAGCTTCTGCTTGGCGAGATCGGCCCGATCCGAAGTGAGTCGCTGCTGCTCAGTCTGGAGTTGAACGAGGCTTCTCTGCGCATCGATCAGAGCTCTCGTTCCGGCTTTGTGTTGAGCTGCCGCCTGATCGTAGCTCGACCGGGCGTACTGGACCTGTGTGACCTGCGAATCGACGAGAGCGATACTTGCCAGGACTCTAAGGTATTCACCGCTTACGGCCAGGACCACCAGTTCGCGCGCGTCGGCAGCGCTCAGCTCAGAAGCATGTTGGAGTTCTTTTGCGGAACGATAGTTGTGGATCGCAGTCAGATCGAAGGCGTCTTCAGTGACGGTACCGCGAGCGTCGTAGTAGTGAAACGGACCCACCGTTACCGGAAAGGCGAATGGAAGGTTCGCTCCAAGCGTGCTGCTCGACAGTCCAAGAGCCTGCAGGTTTTCCTTCTGTTCGGTCATGCTGAGACTGGCGTTGATGTTCGGAAGCATCTGGCTCAGCGCCGCCAGCCTTTCGGCTCGGACCTGTCGGAGCGAAGTGTTTGCGCTCACAGCCCCCAAATTGAATTGCAAACCTCGCTT
>Ga0302315_10002530_pt1 | contig 17158 bp, 17 predicted proteins | sample III_Palsa_N3_1_FD_200532 | JGI IMG/M metagenome (GOLD analysis project Ga0302315, IMG submission 200532) | Peat permafrost microbial communities from Stordalen Mire near Abisko, Sweden - III_Palsa_N3_1 | ecosystem: Environmental > Terrestrial > Soil > Palsa > Peat permafrost | place: Sweden... | reverse complement strand
ATTTAGCTACGTTACAGCGTGCCGGTTTGGTTAAATCTCACCGGGTGGGGCAGTGGACCTACTACCAGCGCAACGAAGAAGGCTTTGCCTTGCTGAACCAGATCATCCAATCAGAAATTTAAAAAAATTAAATAATATCTATGAGTACCGATAGCTTATTCAGGCCATTTAGCCTTAAATCATTAAATATAAAAAACCGTATTGTAATGGCGCCGATGACACGTTCATTCTCGCCAAACGGTATACCTACCGCCGAAGTTGCGGCCTATTACCGCAGGCGTGCAGAAGGTGAAGCAGGATTAATCCTTTCTGAAGGAACTGTTATCGATCGGGTGTCTTCATCAAATGATGCTAACATTCCTCACTTTTATGGTAACGGAGCTTTAGTCGGCTGGAAAAACGTGATTGAAGGTGTACACAGCGCCGGTGGCTCAATGGGGCCGCAAATTTGGCACATGGGCATTATGGATAATCATGCTTCGGGCTGGGTGCCGTCTCAGCCGTTTGAAGGTCCGTCAGGCTTAAATCGCCCCGGTTTCAATAACGGGAATACCATGACCGATAGTGATATCGCCGATACCATAAAAGCCTACGGACAAGCAGCAGCTGATGCCAAAGCTTTAGGTTTTGATTGTGTGGAGATACATGGTGCTCACGGTTATTTGATAGACCAATTTTTTTGGGAAGGAACTAATGAGCGCACCGATATTTACGGTGGCAAAACCTTAGCTGAACGTAGCCGTTTTGGGATCGAGGTAATTAAAGAAGTTCGTAAACGGGTAGGTGAGGATTTCGCGGTAATCATCCGTTTATCACAATTTAAACCGGCTGCTTATACCAACCAACTAGCTAAAACACCGCAAGAAATGGAAGCATGGATAAACCCAATGGCTGATGCCGGAGTAGATATATTCCATTGCTCACAACGCCGTTTCTGGGAGCCTGAATTTGAAGGTTCTGATTTGAACTTTGCAGGCTGGGTTAAAAAGGTAAGCGGTAAAGCAACTATCACCGTAGGTTCGGTTGGTTTATCGGGCGATTTCTTTGGTGCATTCGCAGGACAAAGCTCAGAGCCAAGCTCATTGGATGAACTATTAAGGCGTTTTGATCGTGGCGATTTTGATTTAGTTGGCGTTGGTCGCCCGATATTGGCTGATCCATTCTGGCCTAAAAAGATACACGAAGGCCGCACCGACGAACTGAAAGGCTTCACCGCCGCAGCACTTGGTGAATTGGTAATGTAATTTTGATTATAGTTTATATAGAGCCCTTAGCTTATGCTAAGGGCTTTTTTATTTGATGAAAATTTTGACCGAATGATTTATGCAGGAACTCATCTTCAACATGAAAATTGAATGAAACGGTCAATTTAAATTTACTTAGTTTTGCATCAGCATGGCAAATATTGAAGAATCCATAATTGAGGAAGTTAACGAAGAAGTTAAACCCAAAACATTTAAGGATAAGCTTTGGAACGTTACCAAAACCGTATTAAAATTTGTTATTACCGGCGCGCTGCTTTACTATGTATTCAGCAAGGTTGAGTTTAGCAAGGTTGCAGCTCGATTGGTGCATGCCAATTACTGGTGGATGCTTGCCGGTGTTGTGTTTTATTTCTTATCTATGGTGGCTTCATCATGGCGTTTGTTGAGTTTCTTTAAATCCATCAATCTAAGGCTCTCTTCTAAATTTAACTTTAGGCTTTACCTGTTAGGTATATTCTACAACTTTTTATTGCCTGGTGGTATTGGTGGCGATGGTTACAAAATTTGGCTACTCAATAAAACTTATAAATTACCTGCCAAAAAAGTATTCTGGGCAATATTGTTCGATAGGCTGAGCGGTTTGTGGGCTATTGGCTTGATTATCGTTTGTTTGAAAATATTCATCCCGCAAATCCCAATCAATATAGCTATCCCGGCAAGCATTTTTGTGGTAGGTAGTATTGCTTATTATGTAGTTGTAAAAGTGTTTTTCAAGGAATTTGGTCAGCACTTTTTTAAAGGGCACGCCAAGGCGGTTGTAGTGCAGGGTTTCCAGGTGCTTACTATTATTATGATATTATTGAGCCAGGATTTTACAGGCAAATTTGCGCCTTATTTGCTGGCGTTTTTAGTATCGGCATTAGCGGCGGTAGTACCTATAACTATTGGCGGTGCCGGTGCACGTGAATTCGTTTTTACTAAATCAGCCGACTTTTTTCATATTGATGCCAGTTTGGGTATTTTCCTGAGTATCTCGTTTTACCTCATATCGTTATTAGTTGCTTTAAGTGGTGTTTACTACCTAATACGCCCCGATCATTTACAAGATGGTTTGCCAAAAGCCGAAGAAATTAAGGAATAGTAAAGCTATTTTCTTAATTTGCACTTTTTATAAACCGACTGACCAATGGCTTATTTTAATGATTTCGGCAACCCGCAGGTTGCAGCATTGCCTGCGCATTTAAAACAGTTTATTGTTGAACAAAACTATGAGCACTACACCCCGGTAGATCATGCCGTTTGGCGCTATGTAATGCGCCAGAATTATAGTTATTTAAAAGATATTGCGTATTACCCATACATTCCCGGCCTTACCAAAGCGGGGCTTTCTATCGAGAAAATACCCAATCTGCAGGAAATGAATGATGCCCTTGCTAAAATTGGCTGGGGAGCTGTTACTGTAGATGGCTTTATCCCACCCGCCGCGTTTATGGAATATCAAGCCTGTAAGGTGCTGGTTATTGCTGCGGATATCCGCCAGTTAAACCATATTGAGTATACACCCGCACCGGATATCATCCATGAATCTGCCGGGCACGCGCCGATTATCGCGGATTACGATTATCATCAATACCTAAGTTATTTTGGTTCGATAGGGGCGAAAGCGATGTTTTCGGCGCAGGATTTTGATCTGTATGAAGCTATTCGTGCGTTATCGATATTAAAAGAAATGCCCGATGCTGATGAAGAAGAGCTAAAAAAAGCTGAAGAGCTTGTTGCCTGGCAACAGGAAAATATGGGTGAGCCATCCGAAATGGCGCTATTAAGTCGCCTGCATTGGTGGACGGTTGAATACGGTTTGATTGGTACATTGGAAGAGCCCAAAATATATGGCGCAGGTTTGTTATCGTCCATAGGTGAAAGCGTTAGCTGTATGACGGCTCATGTTAAAAAACTTTGGTACACTATTGATGCTGTAAAGTATCCATACGATATCACTAAAACCCAGCCGCAGCTATTCGTAACACCAACCTTTCAAAATTTGATTGATGTGCTGGAAGAATATGCCAATACGATGGCGTTTAGAGTTGGCGGATCATCTGCGTTAAAGAAGGCCGTCGATAGTAAAAATACCTGCACCGCTGTTTATAGTTCCGGATTACAGGTTAGCGGGACTATTTCGGAATTTAAAACCGATCAAAAAGATCAGCCCTATTTTATAAAAACTACAGGGCCAAGTGCATTGGCTGTAAATAATAAACAATTGCCGGGCCATGGTAAGGATTATCATCAAGATGGTTTCAGTTCGCCGGTTGGGAAACTAAAAGGTTATGAAAAGCCATTGGAAGATTTTTCTACAGATGAATTAACAGCCTTCGGCATTAAAAAAGATGAAAAAGCAATACTGGATTTTGAAAGCGGTATAACCGTAAGCGGTACTTTAAAATCCATCATCACCAATGATGAAAAGAATCAGCTTATTGCCTTTACTGATTGTACAGTGAAAGATCAGGATGGAAATATCCTGTTTGATCCTGCATGGGGTGTTTACGATATGGCCGTTGGCGAAAAAATAGTTTCCGTTTTTTGCGGCGCTGCCGATAAGGATGAGTTTATTGATGTTGTGCATAAATCGGCAACAGGCACGCATCATGTGGAATATGATGCGCATATACTCGAATTGCACCAACTATACCAACAGGTACGTAACCGCAGGCAAACTGGCGGCGACTTTGGCTTTTTAGGCAATGTTTGGCATGTGCTGCAAACCAATCATCATGATGACTGGCTTTGCGCTTTAGAGGTTTTGGAGTTGTTGGATCATGAAAATGTGGAACCCGAATTAACTGCCGAAATCAGGGCATTTCTTGAAAATAAAGCAGCAGCAGAACCAGAGTTTACTAAACTAATTAATGATGGTTTATATTTAATAAAGCACCCGGTTGAGCAAAATTTGATATTTTAGCGTTTGTAATACTTGATTTATGAACATCATTATAACAGGTGCCAGCAGCGGTGTTGGTTTTGAGGCGGTAATTGAACTGATATTATCAGGCAAGCATAAAGTGATAGCCCTTGCCCGTTCACAGGATAAATTGGAGCGTTTACTGGAGATTGCCAATAACCTAAATCCTGAATGCAGCTTATATGCCATCGCGTTTGATATTGTGCATGATGATTATGATAGCCTGCAACAATTTATCACTGCTAATTTTGATGGGCAGGTGGATGCCTTAATAAACAACGCCGGTGTACTGATCAATAAACCATTTATTGATTTGTTGGAAACGGATTTTGTGGAAATGCTGCAAAGTAATTTTATAGGCCATGTGCGTATGATACAAAACGTGCTGCAATTTATGCCTTCGGGGGCTCATATTGTAAATATTGGTAGTATGGGTGGTTTTCAGGGCAGTGCTAAATTTCTGGGATTGGCGGCATATTCTTCAAGCAAAGCGGCTTTACACACACTAACAGAATGCTTGGCACAGGAATTAACAGAGCAGGGTATTAAAGTAAACTGTTTGGCATTAGGCTCGGCCCAAACCGAAATGCTTGAAAAAGCTTTCCCAGGTTACCAGTCGCCTGTAATGGCATTTGAAATGGGTAAATATATTGCTGATTTTGCATTAACCGGTCACCAGTTTTTTAACGGAAAAGTGTTACCGGTTGCACTCTCAACGCCATAGTTTAAATATCACAATAAGCTGACATTCAGTTAATATTATTTATTATTTAAGAAAAAATAGTGGATTTTTGTGCCCATTTAGGGTAAAATACTCTACGCTTTGAGGTGTAAAATACACGCGCAATTATTCATTATGTTCATTTAAACTTTTATAAGGCCAAAGCAATCTTATAATCGTATTTTGTTTAAACGGGAATAGAATTTGCATTGTTTCAGCAAATCACAATTAAACAAATTTTAAATCTACTAAGATGGACAGCACACTTTTTTTTGAGGCACTATTTGTTGCTCTTCCAGTGTTCATGATTGTTAGGACATTGGTATTACGCGGTAAGAAATTACTTGACTAATAACCGCGCTACATTATTATAGCTTGAACAATTCCATTATATAGAGTTGACTGATACCCTTACGTAACCGCAAGGGTATTCTTATTTTGTTTAAAGCCGAAAGAGATCGTAAAATCTCTCCCAGCTGGTGACAAGGTTAGGTACAAATATTTTAGGCTTGCTTATTCATCTTTAAAAATTCATTCACCACAACTTCGGTTACAAAGCGCTTGTTTCCATCTTTATCAGTATAGCTTCGAGTAGCTAGTTTGCCTTCAACAGCTACTTCATCGCCTTTTTTTAAATAATCTTCGGCAAGTTTGGCTTGCGCACCCCAAAATATCAGCGAGTGCCATTGGGTGTCAGTAATTTTTTCGCCTTTATCATTTTTATAGCTTTCGTTTGTGGCTATTGATAGGCGTGTTAACTTTTTATTAGTGTCGAAATTTTTTACTTCGGGGTCCATGCCCAGGTTTCCTACCAGGCGCACGCTGTTTCTTAATGTATTCATGTTGCTGATTAAATTTTACCTTTTCGTTATTGCTTGATACAAAGGTGAGGGTAGCCGCAAAACTTAGTCGGTTACTAAATGCTTATAGTCGACAGTTCCCGTTTGTAAGCGTTTGCAAACGGATAGTTAAATGCCTATATTAGCTTTATGAATACCGAGAAACATTGTTTGGATTGCGGCGAAGTGATCCACGGCCGGGCCGACAAAAAGTTTTGCAATGATATGTGCCGCAATAATTATAACAACCAGCTTAACAGCAGCAGTTATAATTTAATCCGGAATATTAACAACATCTTGCGCCGCAACCGCCGCATTATGGAAGAGTTAAACCCATCCGGCAAAACAAAAACCACGCGCGAAAAAATGCTGGTTAAAGGTTTTGATTTCGACTATTTTACCAGCATCTACCAAACAAAAAAACGACAAGCGTTACCACTTTTGCTATGAGTACGGTTATTTGCCATTGGATGGCGAGGAGTTGTTATTAGTTAAGCGTGAAGATAAAAGCGAATAGTATATGAAACTGAGACTTAAATATTATAAAGTAGTAATGACTATTGTTTTGGGAGTAGTCTGTTTGATTATACCTATCGTATTTATATCAAGCACAACACTATCCTCAAATAAGGAATTGATATGGTTGATACTTTGGGGGCTTTCGCTATTGTATACTATAATGCGGCTTGGCTATATGATCCTATTCGAGTTTTACCAGGTTGAATTTACCAAATCAAGTATCATGCTTAAAAATATCATCACCCAAAAACAAACAATTATTGAAACTTATGTTGCCGGCTTTAAAATAAACCCGGTTACCGGTAAGTTTACGCTAGTTGATCAGGATGGCGATGTGGTTGCTGTTTTAAACGCTTTTCATTATTTTAACGTGCCGGAAGCTATCGAATATTTAGGCCTGAAAAGAAATTAAGCCTAGCTCTCAAAGTTATTGTCGCCTTGCTTAGTTGTTAAGCCTTGCCTTTTGGTAACCAATAAACCCAAGCTTAAAATAATGCTGGTCCCCAATATCACCACGAATAATAAGCCCGTTTCCACGCCTTTAATCTTCAAGTCAGGTGGTAGGCTATAGAATAATAGTACGCTGATCAATCCGCGTGGTATTAGCACCAGTTCGGGCATTAAGTCGGTTTTTGAAACCATTTTGATGTAGATGAACCTCACCAAATAAATGCCCACCAACATTGCCCCGCCGCATAATAACAACGACCAGTTTTGCAGCTGATAAATATCCATGGTATAACCGAACATGATGAAAAAGAATGTCCGCATTAAAAAAGCGCTTTCGGCAGAAAGTTGGAAGAGCTGTTTAATATCATACCGCAGTTTGGGATAAAGAAAGTACTTGCGAAATGGCGGGAATTTGATCTGGCTGGCGTTATTCAGGAACAGTCCCAGCGCCAAAACAATAATCAAAGACGACAGGTGAAACATCTGCCCTATGGAGTAAACCAGTATCAATATCGATATAACCAGGAACGATTTTACATGGTGACTCAATCTGCCGATGAGGTATAGCAACAATAAACATGAACAAATAACCACCACGGTAATCACACCCAGTTCTGCACCTAATTTGGTAAAAGATGTAAAGCTGATCTGGCGGTTATTCACCATAAAGTTAAACAGCACTACGGTAAGGATATCCGAAAACGAGGATTCGTAAACAATAAATTCCCGCTTTTCCTTACTCATGTTTGCCGCTGCCGGTATAGCTACCGCCGAACTGATTACGCAAAAAGGAATTGCATTTATAAAACAATGGTAAAAATCTTGCCCGCTGATGTATTGGATGATGAGCGTTATTACTACTGATGTAACCAGCAAAATTACCAATGCCGATAAGAATGAACTTTTGATAACGCTATTCTTATCCTTACTATATCTCAACTCCAACGCACCCTCAAACACAATTAACACCAAACCAAGTGTGCCTAATGTAGGCAAAAGGTTACTAAAATTAATAGGGGTGAAATTAAAATAATCCAATCCCAACTTTATGCCTATACCCAGGCACATCAGCAGAATTACTGATGGTATTTTTGTTTTCCCGCTGATGAGATCAAACAAATAGGAGAAGATAACAAGCCCGCTTAATATAATTAAGGTTGTATATGAAGTCATGTTTTACTTAAGCGATGTGATTAATTGATAAATCAGTTTAAGATAAGAATTTAATATCAATCAATCTAAAAACAAAAAATCAAGACAGTTGCTTTGCAACCATCTTGATTCCTGATTCTTACCTCTTGATTCTCTATTACTAGCTGTTTTTCATGAAAGCCAAAGTAAGTGCCAGGGCATCATCCGAAGCTTGTTTATTGTATGATGGCCTTTCATCACAGCTAAAGGCGTGGCCTACAAATGATATTTTTACATTGATGTAATCCTTACCGGCGTCATCCAACGCTTTTAAAGTTTTGTTGATAGCTTCATCAGGGATGTGGGTATCCTGCCCGCCCCAGAAGAATAAATGCCTGCCGTGCAGGTCTTTTGCTTTGTCAGCAATTTGGTCTACACCTCCACCGTAGTAAGATACGCCCGCTTTTAACGGCAGCACCGCGTTAGCTAAAAATGCAACCCTGCCACCTAAGCAATAGCCTATGCTGAAAACGCTGCTAGTATCAACCTTACCTTGATCGGTAAGCCATTGGTAGCAGGCTTTTAAGTCGGCTGTTAAACCTTCGTTAGTTATGGCCGAATAGTGTGGCATCACAGCCTGGAAATTATCGTAAGGGCCTTCAAAATATTTTGGCGCGGTGCGATGGAATATCTCCGGGGTAATTACCACATAGCCATCTTTAGCAAAATGATCGGCAACATTGCGCATGTGGTGGTTAACGCCAAAAGCTTCCTGTATTAAAATAATTGCCGGGGTGTTTGGCTGTAAGTTTTCGGGTAAAGCAATGTATGCCGCCATTTCCGTACCATCGCTTATAGCAAGGTCAACATAGTTTTTTTCGTTTGTCATATTGTTTTGTGTAGATGAAACAAATATATAGGTTTAAACATTTAACAAATCGTATGCTCTGTAAATTGTATTTTACAATGCATTAAGAATTGCTTAACTATTACTCATCATATTTGTACAAAAAAATATTATGGCACATTTGTTTTCCCCATTAAAAATAAAAAGCGTCGAATTTAAAAACCGCATTGTAGTATCGCCGATGTGCGAATACTCCAGCGAGGACGGTTTTGCTAATGATTGGCACCTGGTGCACTTAGGCAGCAGGGCAGTAGGAGGTGCTGCGCTGATTATTACTGAAGCTACAGCCGTATCACCCGAAGGCCGTATTACTGCCCATGATTTGGGTATTTATAAAGATGAGCATATTGAAAAGCTTAAACAGATAACCGATTTTTTGCATGAACATGGCGCGGTGGCGGGTATTCAATTGGCACATGCAGGTAGAAAGGCAAGTCATGAGGTGCCCTGGAAAGGCAATGAACAGCTAAAGGCAGATCAGCCGGGCGGTTGGGAAACCGTAGCGCCAAGCGCAGTAGCTTTTACCGATGGTGAAATTGCACCAATTGAATTAGATAAAACAGGCATAGAAAAAGTAAAAGCTGATTTTAAAGCCGCCGCGGCAAGGGCATTAAAGGCCGGTTTTAAAGTGGCTGAGTTGCATGGCGCACATGGCTATTTAATCCATGAGTTTTTATCGCCGATAAGTAATAAACGCACCGACGAATATGGCAGCTCGTTTGAAAACCGTATCCGGTTTTTACTGGAAGTGCTGGCATCGGTACAAGAAGTTTGGCCCAAAGATTTGCCAATATTTGTACGAATCTCAGCAACCGACTGGACTGAAGGCGGCTGGACAGGAGATGACTCCGCGGCATTAGCTAAAGTGTTAAAGGAAAAAGGTGTTGACCTGGTTGATTGCTCAACAGGCGGCAACGTGGCAACGGCTAAAATTCCGGTTGGCCCTGGCTACCAGGTGCAGTTTGCTGAACAAGTACGCAAAGAAGCCAATATTTTAACGGGTGCAGTAGGTATGATAACCGAACCGCTGCAAGCCGACAGCATCATCCAAAACGGCCATGCCGATATGGTGTTCTTCGCCCGTGAACTGCTACGCGATCCGTATTTTCCATTGCGTGCTGCACATGTTTTGAATCAGGAAGTTAAATGGCCGGTGCAATATGAGCGTGCTAAATGGCATAAATAATATGCTATATCCTATAGATATTATCAATATGCAACTATCAAACAAAACACTAATTTTACAGTAACAAAAACCAAAAAAACAACAATATGAAACGTACAGCAAAAGCACATTGGAATGGTACCTTAACCGATGGTAAAGGCGAAATTACAACCCAAAGCACCATATTAAACAATACACAATATTCTTTTAAAACCCGTTTTCAGGATGGTATCGGTACTAACCCGGAAGAACTGATCGCTGCTGCACACGCAGGTTGCTTCACCATGGCTGTTGGAGCAGCATTAACGCAAGCCGGTTTTACACCAAATGATTTGAATACCGAAGCTATCCTTGATTTGGATATGCAGGCATTAAGTATCACCGGTATCCAGTTAAATTTAGTAGGGTCAGCTATTGATGGCGTATCTGAAGATCAGTTTAAAGAGATTGCCGAAGGTGCTAAAGCTAATTGCATTATTTCAAAAGCGTTAAGCGTGCCAATTACTTTAAGCGTTCAATACAGCTAATAAAAAGTAAATTATTTTATACTCGAAGGCAATCGTTAGTAACGGTTGCCTTTTTTTGTTAATTGATATTATGTAAGGAGTTACAAATTTTTGTATGTTAGTTTTATTAAACTTAATCTGAACCAATAATGAATGACAGGCAATATATTGACTACGCAAAAACACTATTGGGGCATAACTACGGCAATGATACAATCATCTACGAATTAAAAGAATTTGGTACGCCAGAGTCAATGATGGCATCGGTAATAACAGTAGCAAAGGTTGAATATTTTGAAGAAAGAGGTAAGCATTATATTAAAAGTAACAAGCTTTTCTTTTATTTATGGCTTACACTTAGTACAAGCATTTTTATACTTGTTTTATTTGTTTTACCACATATGCAGTGGGCTGTTGGACATAACCTGCTATTTTCATTTTTAGGATCAGCGCTATTTTGCTTGTTTGCTTATCTGGCATTTATATATTACAAAAAATGGGATAAAAAATTTGCTTATAGCATTGGCAAACCTAAGTTTTTACAGCCTGTCATCATAATTATTTGGATACCGGCAATAATACTTTATTATGTTTTTTCTGCCTGTTTCTCATACGTGCAGGATAACATCCTTAAGGAAACCCAGATTGAGGCCACAGGACATATAGTGAGTGGGAGTTCTCTTGTAGTACGAAAATTAATTGGAGGTGAAGAAGTGAGTTTATCCAGGGTAGTTGTTTCGTTTCAAACCAAAGATGGTAAGGATCTGATAGTGACCAAGGATATCGATGCTTATCAAATGAAAAGCCTTTACAAAGGAGAAGAAATCCATCTTGTATACTCAAGCGTTAATCCGCAAAATATTAGTCTTCTTACTGATGATGATAATATAAGAGAATTTAAAAATACTCAGGAAAGAGATCTTATTGCTCCCGATTTATTACACTTGGTGACTGTTAGTCCCGACAAAATGCTAAACGAACTAAATAAAATAAGTTACGGATGGGTTTATAATCCAAATAGTAAATCGTGGCTTAACGAAAAACGCCAATGCGCCATATCCATCAAAGCGAATGAACTGGACTTATTAGGGAAATCAGATTTTAATGATACTTACCCAATTTATTTAGTTGCGAATGGCTTTGTTAAGACGAACAAGGCCGACCCTGATGATGTTTTTAAAACAGGTAATAAAGTATTTGAGAATAAACAGTTTATTTTTAATGTTGCTGCAAAAGTTACTAATGAGGGTCAAGATGGATTTTCTATAATATCAGTAATTCATAAATAATTAATTTCAACAATAATTGCATGTAATTTTTATAAGTTCAAACCTGTAACATCAGTTAAAAATATTCGTCATATGTTTAAAAAGGTTCTCTTTATAAGAAAAACTGAATATATTTATACTTCTTACTAAACCCTACAATATGATCTCAAAAATTATCAAAAGTATTACACTTTGTACGGCTTTACTGTTAATGGCAACAGTATCTTTTGCCCAGTTAAGATTACCGGCCGGGTATTACTACAAACAGCTGCCTAACGGTTTGCAGGTAGTTGTTATCGAAAATAGCAAAGTGCCATTAGCAACCATCGAAATCGCTGTAAAAAATGGCTCTTTTACTGAGGATTCTGTTTATAACGGCTTATCTCACCTGTTCGAACACATGTTTTTTAAAGCCAACAAAGATTATCCCACTCAAGCACAATTCTTAAAACGTACCCAGGAGTTAGGTGCAATCTGGAACGGTACTACCGGCAACGAGCGTGTAAACTATTTTTTTACGTTTGACAGGGACAGCCTTTTCCAGGGATTGAAATTCCTGAATGCCGCTATCCGTTTCCCGATATATCGTGTTGAGGATATGAAGAAAGAGCGTGTCGTTGTTGATGGCGAGTTTCAACGTATGGAAAGTAACCCTTTTGCGCAGTTATATATTTCTGTAAACAAAAAGGTTTGGGGCGATCTGTTCACCCGTAAAAATCCGATAGGTATCCACGAGATCATCAATACCGCCACACCTGAAAAGATGATGGTGATCAAAAATAAATACTACTTCCCTAACAACAGCCTGCTTACTATTTGCGGCGATGTTAAGCATGAAGAAGCTTTTGCTATGGCCGAGAAAATATTTGGCAGTTGGGAAAGCAGCGGATCTGATCCGATAGCCAAGTATCCGATCCCTAAATTTAAGCCTATTGCTAAAACTGATCTTTTTGTTCAGGAATCAAGCATATCACGTGTGCCATACATCTTGTACGAATGGCAAGGCCCATCGTACGAAACTGATTCGGCATCAACTATTGCTGCGGATGTGTTTTCGACTATTGTAGGTTTAAATGCTTCAAAATTACAGCAGGCTTTAGTTGATAAAGGTTTGGCCAGCAGCGTAAGTGTTGATTATAGCACCAGTAGATATACCGGCCCAATTAGCATTGGTGTTGTTCCTAATCCTAACAAAGTTAAAGAGTGCTACTATGAGCTTAACAAGCAAATAAACATGTGGAGCCAGGCTGATTATTATACCGACGAGCAGCTAAAAGATGCCAAAGCAATATTGTTACGTAATGATGAATATGCGAAGGAAAAACCATCGAGCCTGCCAAGTCAGTTGAGTTATAGCTGGGCAAGTACATCATTAAACTATTATACTGATAATACCGATGATTACCAGAAAGTAACCCGTGAGGATATTAAAAGATACCTGGATACTTATGTAGTTGGCAAACCATTTGTTGGCGGTATCATTATTAATCCTGAACTTAATAAAACAGTTAATGCTGCTTCGTTTTTCGCGGCGCAATAATCTAAACTTTTATCACACATGAAAAAATACATATACAGCCTGCTGATAATAGCGGCAACAGGAAGCATAAAGCCTGCAATGGCACAAAATAAGGCATATGACTTTATGGTTGATGGCGTTAAGGTTATTGTGCAGCCCAGCGGTAATAATATTGTTGAGATACAAACCGTAATTAGAGGCGGTGTGCAAAATTATCCGGCCGAAAAAATGGGCATTGAGGCCATGGCCATGCGCGCCCTTACCGAATGCGGTACGTTAAAACACGATAAAAATAGTTTTAAAAATGAGCTTGATAAAGTGAGCGCTTCGGTTTATGCTTATACTACTAAAGATTACGCTGTAATAAGCATGAGCTGCGTTAAGCCGGATTTTAATATTGTTTGGCCTTTGTACACCGAAGCTATCGATCAGCCTAAATTTGATACTACCGAGTTTTCGCGTATTAAGCAGGATGCGATTAATGACTTGCATGCAAATGAATCATCGCCTGATGCATCGATAGATAAGATGGCTAACAAAGTTGCTTTCGCTGGCCGTAAATATGCTGAGGAGCCACAGGGTACACCAGAAATTATTAATGGGTTAACTGCGGCTGAAACCAAAGCTTATTATAACTCGATACTAACCAAATCGCGCATGTTTGTAGTTGTGGTTGGCGATATTGACCAGGCTCAGATTGAGGCAAAAGTAAAAGCCCTAATAGCACCGATAAAAAAAGGCGCGCCTTATACCATGCCCGAGTCATTCTTTAGGGTGTACAACAATTCGTTTAACGCAGAATCAAAAGAACTGGCAACCAATTACGTTGAAGGTGTAACCAGCGGTCCGCAGTTGAATTCGCCTGACTATTATGCCTTTCAGATTGCCATGCGCATTTTCGCCGACAGGCACTTTTTAGATATCCGTACCAATAATGGCTTATCTTACGCGCCACAGGCGTGGTTTAGCTCAGGTTCAACTTCAGTAGCTAAATTCTCGGTATCAACCACTATGCCTAACAAGTATATTGCTGTATTTGATAAATTGGTAGATAGTACCAAACATAATGGTTTTACGCCTGCAGAATTAGCTGATATGAAGGTTACCTACCTTACCGGTTTCTACTATAAAAATGAGACTAACGCGGCGCAAGCGTCATCAATTGCAGCTAACGAAGTTTTGCATAATGATTGGAGAAAAGCGTTGACATTGATTGATAACGTGAAAAAAGTAACCCTTACCGATATTAACAATGCCTTTAGCAAATACATTGGCAACATTGTATGGGTTTACCAGGGCGATACCAAAAAGGTTGATCCTACGCTATATAAAAATGGTACCTTGCACCAAGGCGATAATCCTGTTAATAACTAATTAATAGCTCACTTTTTCTTAGTGAGATTAGATAAAACAAAAGGCCCGCTTCTTTATGAGCGGGCCTTTTGTTTTACAGCTTTCAATATCATTTTAATTGATATTACAGTAATGCTGCCCTGTGTTTAACAACTAATTAAATTTCAATTGCATTATTTGCAAGCTTCAACTGTTTAACCTCTTCCCTTATCTTTTTTGTTGTCTCATCAACTATCTGCACTTGGCGTGCCAACTCAGCAACAAGTAAGTTTATTTTGGTATTGATTGTGTTAGAAGCAAACCCATCATTTCCATGAAGTAACCACTCGTAGCTTTTGCCGTAATATCTTGCAACATTAATGAGTGTTTCAAATGTTGGGAATTGCTTTCCCAATTCTATTTGTGAATAATTACTCCTTGACATCTGGAATAAATCTGATGCTTCCTGCTGTGAAATCCCTTTTTCAGTACGTAATAATTTAAATCTTTTCCCAATTATTGTTTTTGTCAGTATTTCTTGCATATTGGTATTTGTTATTTTATATTTGAGCATATTATATACGTGTCTTTCATCATTTAGATTTAGAACCGGTTGCATTAATTATACTATTATCCTGTATTGCAAACTTTAAGCCGTGTTAACATCCAATTATAAAAAAGATTACGGATGTTAATTCTCTTGGTCCCGGTAATAGCTAATTCATTTTGTTCATTGTCGTTTCTTGAGAAAGAAGATATAAAAAATACACCTAAAAGAAATCATAAAGTGAAACTAATAACAAAAACATATTATTATTTGGCAGTTAATATTAACAGAGAGATTATTTATTTTAGTCATCCATTTAATGATTTTTGTTTAGTCACATTTCATAAACAACCTAAGCTTTGGGATAAAATCGATGACATTATTCCCCAAAATTCCCTGCCTGTTTTTAATAAAGCCATTGAAAACCTTTCAGATAGGAGTATTAATTACATAACCGAAAAATTTTTACTCCCTGATAATAACATAGAATTAGAAGTCACATTCCATGCCATTTTTGATTCCCAATTAATTGTATTTGTAGAAATAGAGGAGCAAAAACCTCATCCCGTTGTCTCGAATGAAGAGAGCATAAATGATACTTTAAACAAGTATTCTTTTTTTACTTCACATACATTACGGGCTCCCTTAAGTAATATCCTTGGCTTGTCTAATATATTTAATGATCCCAAACTGGAATCGTATGATTTTCAAAAAATAAAAAAGCTATTTGAAGATATTCAGCAACAGGCAGAGAAACTGGATGCTATTGTTTTTTCTCTTAACTCTTTATTGTTAGAAGATGGTTATAATGATCTTTTTCGCGACCGTAATATCGCTCATAAAATCTCAACCATTGTTTTGGTTGATGATGATCTGTTTATTAATAAAATGCATGAACGAATTATAAACCAAACTTACCCTCACCTAAATACGCTGGTATTTAATGATCCACGAGAAGCCTTGAAGTACATTGGCAAATATTCTACAGATCTTATTTTTTTAGACATCAACATGCCCGATATAAACGGTTGGGAGTTTCTGCGCCTCATGGATGTCGGGATGATAACAGCCGATGTCATTATTGTTTCTTCATCTATAAGCTTAAGTGATAAAAAACAGGCATATCATTTTAAGCAGGTTAAAAATTTCATAAACAAGCCTTTAAATAGCAAAATAATAAATGAGGTTTTAGGAAATAATGTAAGCATATAATGATAACGCTTGTACCCTATAAAGAGCTAATACGGATGCCTGTTCCAAAGCAATACCGTCCTAAAAGAGGCGGCATTGCTAAGAAGACCGTAATTTGTTCACATTGCAAAACTTGCGATAACGAACGCGTAAGAAGAAGTCCGTTTGTTAGGTCAATCACTTTCTGGTTGGATGTGAAATGCTTTAGGTGTTATAAATGTATCCGCACGTTTTATAAGGTTAATTTGTTGTCTTTCAAATTCCCCAGGTTTTATTTTGATCAAATAACGGGTATCAGTATCCTCGATAAAAATAAAATTTACTGCCCGCATTGCGGGCAATATGATGTTGAACGTATAAAACGGCCTTCATTAGTAAAGCGATTGTTTTTCATACTACCTATAAAACATTTTATATGTTATAAATGCATCCGGACTTTTTATAAAGTCAATTTTAAATTGGTTAATTAAAAAAGGCATCAAAATTAGCTAATTGCATAATCATTTTACAAAAAATCAATACATAAAAAGTCCTTGCTGATTTTATTCAGCAAGGACTGTGTTAATACGGAACTATGAATCCCGATTATTTAGTTTGTTTATAAAAACTGATAAACTACCCCAAAAGATTTCTCCAGCTCACCATGTCGCCAATAATTTTGCGCAGGTCATCGGCGGCAACGCGCTCCTGGTCCATTTTATCGCGGTAGCGGATGGTAACCGTATTGTCTTCTAAAGTTTGATGATCTACCGTGATACAGAACGGTGTACCAATGGCATCCTGGCGACGGTAGCGTTTGCCGATAGCATCCTTCTCCTCGTATTGCAGGTTGAAGTCTGTTTTCAGGCTATCCATTATCTCACGGGCTTTTTCTGGCAGACCATCTTTTTTAG
>Ga0302315_10002513_pt1 | contig 17254 bp, 10 predicted proteins | sample III_Palsa_N3_1_FD_200532 | JGI IMG/M metagenome (GOLD analysis project Ga0302315, IMG submission 200532) | Peat permafrost microbial communities from Stordalen Mire near Abisko, Sweden - III_Palsa_N3_1 | ecosystem: Environmental > Terrestrial > Soil > Palsa > Peat permafrost | place: Sweden... | reverse complement strand
TTGGCGATGCCCAGACTTAACTCGCCGCGAACCTCTTTGCAAAGAGCCCGGCAGTCCACACCTTCCTGACCCGAACCACCATTGGAACGACACCTCCACCGCCAAACTGCGAGGAGATCAAAAAGAGTTTGGAAGGCAATGAATTGCTGGGATCAACCACTCGTTCGCAAGGCAAATCGTCTGCCTTGCGAACGAGTGGTTCAGTGCTACAGAGCGGTCTGCTAAAACAGGATTCGACCACCTACGGTGATGATCCGCATGTTGCCGCTCTGCGCGCCGGTAACTTCGCCGAAGGTGCTGGCATTGCTGATTACCGTCTGTGGGCCAGGGAGGTTCACAAGGTTGAAAACGTTGCCGACCTCGCCACGCAGCTGGAAGCGCAGCTCCCGATGGATACGGAAGTCGCGGAAGAGCGAGGCATCAACGTTCCGGAATCCTGGATCACTGAGTTGAGCGGGACGAGTGTTTCCGAGCAATCCAAGAGGACCGAGACCAGGGCAGCCGGCATCGACTCCGGGCCTGCAATAGGCAGTTGTATCGAACCAGTGGGCTTCCATCGCAACTCGCGAGTGACCATTGTCAAGCAGGTGAGGGGTCTTGCCCGGTGCGACGCTCGGGCGGTTGTTACCAAGACCCGAGAAGTAGTTATCTACACCGGTGGTCACTGTGAAAGGCTGACCACTATTCGCTGTCCAGATGCCGGTGACTGTCCAGCCATTCAGCGCTGTTTTCACGATTCGGTTATAGCCATCGAAGTAGTCCGGCTTCCACACAAAAGACATCGTCATCATATGGCGACGATCCTGATCGGAACGCTGGCGGTACTCAAGCTGCGGATAGTTCGCATCAACAAAGGTGCCGTTCAGGCCACTGGTAGCGTCCAGCGTATTACTCTGCAGCGTCTTGCTCCAGGAATAGTAGCCACGAGCGCTTACGCGATGTGTAATGCGCTGCTCCAGCGTGACCTGGAGTCCGTTGTAGTTGGAGTTCTGGTTTGAGCGGATGATCCATACGTTGCTGAATACCGGATTCGCTGCCGATACTCCATACAGGGAATTAAGTGGGCGCCGGTTATCAACCGTCGCACTGGTGTTGGCATAGCCGCAAGCCTTGGTCAGATCCGTGCAGCTTGCACCGCTTGTACCGGCCGCAGTGATGTTGAACTGGGGTGCGTTGATGTCGTTGTAGAGCGGTGTCTTGCGGTTGAGCGAACCGACGTAGTTGGCGCTTAGAGCAAAGCCCTTGCCAAACTGCTGCTGGAAGCCGAGGTTCAGTTGGATGGAGTACGGCCAGCGATAGTTAGGATCGAAGGCAACTTCCTGATTTTTGGGAAGGAAGGTTGCACTGTTGTTCCCATGGGAGAAGTTCAAAAGCGGATATGGATTCGTACCAGTGGGGAACTCTGTGGGGTCCCCTGAGTACGGGTGTGTCAGTGAGACAACCTTGCTGAAGGTATCACTGACAGCATAGGGGGCATAGTTCGATGGGAACTCCCACTCGTTGCCAGAGATGCCGCCGAAGAAGAGGCCGGCTGCGCCATGGAACACAGTCTTGCCGTTTCCGTAGGGATCATAAGCAAAGCCCACGCGGGGCGAGGCATGATTGTTTGGTGTGAATGCGCCGCTTTTGGGAACGCCTGGATCGCCGGGGAAAAGTTCTCCGATGGGAGCCAACTGCGGGCCGGTCTTGCCGATGATCGTCACATTCGAGAACGCATGCGATTGCACGACAGGAGAAAAATTGCTTTGACGTTGCTGCGTATCCGTCGGTGCCTGCTGCCAGTCGTAGCGGATACCGAGGTTGACGGTCAGGTTGTGCAGGATGCGCCAGTCATCCTGCGCAAAAACGGCGTAAGAGAAGTAGTTCGCATTCGCATACAGACCGGTATCCTGTCTCATGCTGACCGGAATACCAGCGAGAAAGTCCGACAAGCCGTTTGTGGTGCGTGCCTCTGTCGCTCCGTTGGTCGTTGAAAAGGTGAAAACACCGTAGTTATCCAGCGAGGTGAGCTGGAAGTCTTTTTCCAGGCCTGCTTCACCGCCAACGTATAGCGAGTGCTTGCCGCGTGTGGTGCTTAGTACGTCACGCACGTTGTAATTGTTGGTGCCGGCCTTGGGGCCTGTGATGGCTTGACCGAGCGTGAAAGCTTCCACGCCACCCACGGCAATCTGAGCGCGTGATGGAGTTCCTACTACGCCAAAGTCCGAACCGAAGTCAGCCAACGTGCTGCCGCCGGGGACAGGGATGCGACCACCTTTTTGGCGTGTATAGCTCACCCATACCTGGTTGACGGTGCGCGGGCTAACAGTCCATACATCACTGGCGTTAGCGTTCTGCTGCTTGTTGGCATAGTTCGAGTAGGACCATGCCTGAGTGAATGTGGTGGGAACAACACGAGCTGAATAGTTCAGCAGGAAGTAGCTGAAGGTCAAACGGTGAGCCGGTGTAAGTTGGTGATCGGTCTTGATCAGGTACTCTTCGTTTTGCTGTGGCAATGGCGAGCGAGTGCGATAGGTGTACTTGTTATCGCCGGTTTGGAAAGGCTGCTGTGCCGGGAGGTTCTGCTTCAGATAAGTAAGGATGTTCACCGCGGTTGGGTCAACCGAGGGTAGTTTGTTGGCAAGGTAAGGCAGACCGGTGGCAGGGTTGCAGACAAGAAATAGAAAGTTGGCGTTATCGAACGTTGTAGGCGACTGCTTACAGGTAGTAATGTCCGACGGAAGATTTTCAGAGAAATCTCCCGTCATCTGCGCGGCGCTGGGCAAGCTGCCGCTGTAGTTGCCATACGTGATGTAACGAAAACCCGCGAAACTACCGAAGAAGAAGTCCTTATCGTGGCGCATGGGACCACCCAGGGTAGCGCCGAATCTGTGCTGGTTATAGGGAGTCTTGGTAGCGCCCACGCCGGAGTTATGCGCAATCGCATTGAAGTTTCTGTCACGGAAGAACTCGAACGCTGAGCCGTGAAAGTTGTTGGTACCGCTCTTCGTGACGACGCTGAGAACAGCGGAAGAGTAGTGCCCGAGCTGAGCGCTGTAGTTGTTCGTAACCAAGTCGAACTGACTGATGGCGTCAGGGTTGGGGACTTGGTTGCCGCTATTGCGGAGCCCGGTCATGTTGAGGCCACCGTCGAGGTAATAGGAAACCTGGCCAACGAAGCCATCCGTCGATCCATTGACGAGAATTTTGTACTCCTGAAAGCCAAGATTGTTGACGGTACTTACCGTTTGAACGCCTGGGATGAGTTGCGGCAGACGGCCGATAACATCACGATCCACCAACGGAAGATTATCGATCTCAACGTTCGTGATGGTCTGACCGATGGTGGAGTTGCCGAGATTGATGAGGGGTACATCGGCATTGACGCTGATTGTCTGGTCGGTTGTGCCTACTTCGAGAGCCAGGTTCAGTGTTGCGTCCTGCATGACCGTGAGCACCACTCCAGTGCGCTCAAGAGTTTTGAAACCGGGTGCCGATACGGATACCTTGTATGGCCCAAGTGGCAGAAACTCCTCGCGGAAGGAACCGTCGGACCTGGACGTGGCGACTCGCGTAAAGTTCGTATCGGTTTTGATCAGGGTCACAGTCGCGCCGGGAATCACGGCTCCGGTTGGATCTGTAATGGCTCCGGACAGTGTGGCTGTGCTGAGCTGGGCGAGCAGCCCTATCGGCGCGAACATCCCCGATAGCATTAAGGTAAGTATTAGAAGGATTCGATTGGATCTGCGTCTCACGTTATTCTCCATTTTTTCTCAAAATAATTTCCCGTTAGACCAACTTTGTTGAGTTCGACAGCCCCTGTGAACAGGGCGAAGACGACTATTGCAGCGTGGTCATAAAGGTTTGGGTGGCTTCCCACCAACTGTCTGAGTCATTCCACGCTTCGCTCGACGATGACCAGAGCACGACCCCATCCGCAATCCCCTGGGAAGTCTGTAGCTCAAAGGTCCAGTACGCAGGCGTCAGATACTGATCTGCCATCGGCGTACCCTGGTGGTATTGGGGCCAGATGTAGAAATAAACCGGCTTGCCTGGAGCAATGGAACGAGCCTCTGCAGCTTCCGTCGCTGCCAGAGTTGCCCACGCGCCTTCATCGGTGTTGAACGTGTACATCGGGGGGAACATCAGGTCCACATGCGTCGCCAGTTCCTGGGCATACACCAGGTTTTGAGGAGACACGCCGGTCAATGTGTTGGTTCCGTAAAAGCCGACTAGCTTGCCGGGCCAATCCTGATGGGCCCAATCAGCCAAGGTCGCCAGGACCAGTTCATTTTGGGCGGAGTTGAGTCCAAGTAACTCAACATCCAGCACCAACGGGCCTGCTTTGGTTTCGGTCGCCATGAGCGCGTCGAAGGAGCTGCGGGAAGGGAGTACCGTTTCACTAACCGCGGTCGCTCCATTTGGCCAGATTTTGGCTTCGTAGGCGATGTTCGACGGGATAAGACCGGAGAGTGCAGTATTGGGCTTTCCGCTGTAGAACATGTTGTCGTAGACCGGAAACTTCGCGGCTGTTGGAGCTGTCGTTACGGGGGCGGCTGCCTGCGTAGTCCCACTGCCAACACTCGCACAACCTATCGAAAGCAGCGATATGGCGGCCATCGCAGAGAGAACCAAAGGACGCAGCGTTTTAAAGGGGTCGTTATTCTTCATCATCAGGGGGTACCTTTCTGCGGTGCAGAACGACGAGGACAGCAGCTTTCGGCATGCCTGCGGCCTCGGCGATGGATTTGCATGAAACGGAAGGATTATCGTTTAAACTGTGATCGCGCAAATATAATGATCGAAGTAGGCTTAGTCAATCGCTTGAATTGATCGTTATACTGGTTTTCGAAAAATAAGCGAGTTCACGCGTGACACGGAAGATCAGGCTTGGAAGCAAGCCAGAACTGCCGCTGACGAAATATGGAGAGGTATCTGAATGTTTGAGTACCGCTGAGGGCACGCGCATTTAGAAACGTTCCACATTCGTCGCGAAGAATGGATATTTTCATAGTTCGGATAGCTCCGTTGGAATGGGATTTGGCTAGTCGGATCAATCTATGCCGAGTCGTGCTTCAATCGGAGGTTTCATACGGTATCAAACTTTAAATCCTTTATATTCAACGATGTATCAAGTGTGTGCATGCGACAAAAACCCACAGTCTGCCGTTACGTACGCGTTATGCTTTGAGTAGCAGAAGATGTGTCCTATTCCTCGACATGCTGTTTCATCGCGCAAGGACGTTTCGGGCTCTCTCAGCCTGTCATAGACACCAAAACGCGGCTAAGGGAGCTTTAGAAAACGGTCGCTCTGGAAAGCAAATTGGATTTGGGACGTCGCGTTGTCAGAACCGGCAAAGACTTTCGCATAGGGAATAAAATGGCCGTCCTATTGCTACGGCAAGGAGCATGAATTTGACGAAGGACACTGAGTTCGGGCCAGCCTGGATACCCACTACCCAGGAGGACAAGGAGGATGTTCGTTTAACTCTTGAACAACTGCTTGAGGACTCTCTCTTTCGGCGTAGTGGTCGCTACTCCGCGCTGCTCCACTATATTGTCGAAAAAGCGCTGGATGGAATGTCCGCGGAACTGAAAGAGCGCACAATCGGGATCGACGTTTTTCATCGCCCGATTGACTACGACACGAACGTCGATCCCGTAGTACGCTTTTGCGCTGGTGAGATCAGAAAACGCCTGGCTCAGTATTACCGGACTTCGACGGATGCTGTGATCGAAATCGACGTACCCATTGGTTCGTACGCCCCCCTCTTCCGTCGCCGCACCGCTCTTGTTGAGGACGAACAATTCGTTCCACTTGCTGAGCCATCTTCTCCGGAGGCTGGCGAGAGCGTAGCCTCCCCGATCTTTCCGGGGAGGGATCAGAGTAGACCTGCAATCAGTAGCCCTTCCTTCACGCGACGTAGGATGGTTCTTTTCACCTCTGCCATAGCCTTGATTCTTCTTTGTTGTATCGCGTTTGCTTTCAAATCCAGATTCAGCCCCGATCCTCTAAAGGAAGTCTGGGAGCCTTTTCTAAACCGAAACAGACCTGTCACTATCTGTACCGGAACTCCTTATCCCGTGACACCAGACCCCGTAACCGAAAGTCCAACTGACTCGCCCAATCTAAGTATTGAGCAGCACTTTTTGCAGGAGGGACATCGCATCTCACTGCCAACAGCGGCAACGATTGCGCAAATCTCCGGATTTCTGGAAGCTCACGATCAGGCGTTCGTGCTTACCGAAGCTGAAGCAAACAGTCTTGACAATCTTCGCAGCCGGCCACTTGTTCTGGTGAATGCAAACAACAATAAATGGACCCTTCTCCTGCTAAATCCTTTGCGGTTCCATTTCCAATCAAAAGAGGATCTTTCTTACATTGTAGACAGAGACTATCCGGAGCGGCTTGATTGGCACGTCGACTTTTCTAAGCCATACATCCAGCAGACAGAGGACTACGCAATCGTCGCGCGGTTATTCAATCCCACGACAAAAGCTCCGGTTATGGTCTTGGCTGGCATCGGCTCAAATGGAACCCAGGCAGCCGGAGAATTCAGCGTATCCCCGCAAGCCCTTGCCGATTTGGCACGAATGGCGCCTCGTGGGTGGCAGACAGAAAATTTCGAAGCTGTGCTTAAAGTAGAGGTTATTCAGGGGCATCTTGGAGCAACCAAGATAGTCGCTGCCGATTTTTGGAAGGCAAACTAGCTGCTGTCTCGCAATGATTTGCAGAGACCTTTCGTGGTGACATAGCAAAAGGGTGCAAGCCTAAGCTCGCACCCTTTTGCCGTACTCCTATTTAGAGCCACTCGTTTTCCATCTACAAGACGGATGGGCATAGTGCTCTACCAGTACTCAGCCAGATCGTTCCAGTCGGTAGCAAAGCTCGCGTAACCGTCTGAGCCAGTACCATCGGTCGTCAGGTAGATTGTGCCGGCTCCGAAGTTAGCCAACGCATTCGCATCTACATTCGCAAGCCCATTCGTCACGCCTATTGCGGCGTTCTCTACATTTTCGGCGCTCGCATAGTGGTTGGGCGGATTGTTGGGATAGGCTGGAAATCCGAAGAGGACTTTAACGCCGTTCGTCGGTCCAGGATGAGTTCCTCCACTCCAATATTCGCCGGAAACGGCTTGCAGAATGCTCTCAGTCTGTTGTTCCATCCAGGATTGATAGGCTGATCCTGTCGTATTCTGCGAATCGTATGTCATGGCAATAATGTAGTTCACATGGAGAGCCATGTAGTAGTAGAAGGTGGGGCACCATAAATAAGCATCTGTACTCGTCGCGCTATACTGTGGCGCGGCAAATGCGGTCAGCTTACTGCTTCCTATAGACGTCTTAATCTGGTCCATCATAGCTTTGAGATTATTGAACTGCGTGTTCGCGGCAGCACTCGTCCCACCCGCAGGCTCAAAGTCGATGAGAACGCCATCAAAGGTGCGGTTCGCACCAGCAATATACGAGCCTGAAACGCTCGTGCTTGTGAACTTGGCACTCTCTTCTGCAACATTGGCTGTGACAGTCGAGTTGCTCACATCGATGAATTCAGAGTTCGTCGAAATTAGACTGCCACTTACATACGCAAAGACCTGGAATTTATATCCAGGATGAGCAGACTCCCAACTTGCAATAGCATTCAAAAACGTCACGATCTGCGGCACGCTGGAGGCTCCGCCTGACAATTGACCATCGCTGTCGATCACCCCACAGTTTACGAAGAGCTTATTTGTCCCATAGTCAAACTGAAAGTTGCTCGCGTCTGTTGCAACATGGGCGCTGATATACGAGGCCGTGGTCACGTAAGCGTGACCGAGAAACGCTCCATTGTTCTTGTGAGTCTGACCTTGTGCCATATCGAGTACGCCCGCACAGAGAGCCGGGATAACGAGAATCGAGGCAAACCTAATTGACAGCTTCATTTGTATGCTGCTCCAGTCATTATTAGTTGGATTTGAATCCGAGCAAGTCTGATAGAGAGAGGATCCGTCCTCTGATCGACACCCGGTCGCGACGACCGAATAACTGCCGATCAATGTATGGCACCAGTAGCATGGGTCGAAGGTGTCATACGGTACCAAAGGGGCAACTTCTTATTAATGAATAAGTTAGTCGCTATTTTTCGAGTTGTAACATGAGAAGACTTGGTGATTTGCTAGATTGCCAGGAATTGGGTGTTACGACAATTGCTGGATTGTTGCCGCCATCGTTCAATCTGTCGGCAATGCCCAGCACTCTAGCGGGAATCATTCTATTGGAAAGTGCGCTTTCGTCTTTCTACTGTGGCCTCATGCACGAGATCGCTCGTAGCGCGAACACCTATGTGGCAGCAGAACCTGGAGTGCCCGCTCTTTTGTACCGTTGGACGAGTTAGTGTAGCGCAGCTTCTTCTGAGTTCAAGTAGCCGCCGTCGGGGGTGTGGAGAAGTGAGAAGCGCCATCAGTCAATATGCCAACGCCCACAACATGGAAATTGTGTAGGTGTACTCCGACCACGGACGAAGCGGTCTGAACATCGTCGGCCGGGAAGGCCTCAACCGGCTTATGGCCGATGTCGGGGCGAATCGGACCGATCACTTCCCAGCTCGTCTACGACGTGAGCCGTTGGGGCCTTCCAGGATGTGGGCGAGAGCCGGTATTCGAGTTCACTACTGTGCGGAGCAGTTCGAGAATGATAAACACACTGGTGTGATTGCCATGAGGACAAAGATATTTTTCAACACGCGGTCGTGCGACCCTACGCGAAACTCAACTCCACAGCCTGATCCCACGTGTAAACCAATCTAAAGCACGCAGGATGAGGCTGCCGGTCTGTGGACAGGCCGAATATTGCCGACCTTGGCTTGAATATCCGACTGGGCCTCACCTTTACATCAGCGCCAGCACTCTATTAATGCACGATCTGTCGCACGGCTGGCGTAGGCGTGGCGAGATCCAACCACAGCCCCTGGGTCGGTGAATATAGGTAAACGACAGCATTGCTCGTTCCCGTCAAAACGACGCGGCCGGTAGCTCCAACAGAAAGCGTGCCATTCAAGGCCACGTCCGGCGTCCGTGCCCCGGCTACTGCCTGGTCCAGCAGACCCGTTAGCGTGTTGTTGCTGATCGTGATCAAACCGCTCTCCGGCACTACCGTCGCGACCACTGGGTCCTGTGTCCCCAGCGAATAGCTCCCTGTCAAAGCGGACGCGGTAAAGTTTGCTTGCGTCTGCGGAGCAAAAGCCCCCACGCCCCCTGAAACCGCAAAGTCGAGCAGGAAGCCCTGCCCCGTGCCGACAAGATAGAACACCGACGCCGGCTTTGCGCAATCGAGACATCCGCTCAGACTATTCGCAGCAACATACGCAATAACGCGGCCGTTCGTCGCAACCGTATAGGTTCCGTCGAGAGTGGACTGCGTCGTCGTGCCACCTGCGTTGCGATCTTCCGATCCCGAAATATTCCCTGCCCCATCAAACGTATAAAGCCCGACCTGAACATCCGGATAGTACGCTGCCGTGCCGGACACGCCGAGCTTCTGCTCATAAAATACACTGCTTCCGCTAAGCGACGAGGTCGTAAAACTGCCCGTCTTGATCGTCTGCGCACTCGCCTCGCCAAGCAGAAGATCGCGCGCCGGCGAACCCGTACTACTCGCCGTATCACTCGACAGCAAGTACATCTCCGAAGCTGAAATCACGTATACATAGAAGTCGAGCGTACCTAACGTTCCCGGTAGTACCAGCGAAAGCGTTCCGCGTCCATTGCTTCCCAGAGTGAGCGTGCCCCCCGAAGGGACAACAGGGGTTGTACTGCTCCCACTGCTCGATGTAATTTCGCTACTCGTCACTGCACTCACGCCTGCAAACTGTAGCTCGCCAATTGTTCCACTACGCCCCAGCGAAGTTGCACTGCTCCCTGCGGTGAACCCATACGCGCCGAACGCGAAGCCGCTATTGATCGACGCTGTACTAAACGCTGTCGCCGTTTGCCGTGCAAACTGACCACTCAGCCTGCGTCCGGTCGCGTCAAATTCAGTCATCGCTCCAGCGGTAGCAAGGCCACCGGTGATCGTATTCACAGCCACAACGTAGCTCACGCTGCCCGTCGCAGTATTGAGCGTCAACTGCCCGCGTCCGTCCACACCTACCGCATACGTGCTCGTTGTCAGAGCTACATTCGCTGTTGGCGTACTCATCGCGGTGCCGTTGGTGTCGATCGCTCCACTCGTGATGTTCCCGTTTCCGTCGGCGGTAAACACACCAGCGCTTGCAACCGGGTTCCCAGAGCTATCAAAGCCGGAAAGCTCGAACGCATACGGACCACTAAGTTCGCCATTCGCCGCATTGCCCCGTGAGGCGCTGATAGAGAAACTCATACTCTGCGTGCCGGTCGCACCCAGAGTATCTTTTGCCTGCACGATGACGCCGCTATACGGACTACCCGAGTTCGTCGTCGGCGTACCGGTAATCTGCCCGGTGGACGCATTGATCGAGAGCCCCGCCGGCAAGGCGTTGCTTCCGCTAGCGAACGAGAATGTATAAGGTGCCGTACCGCCGATCGCCGTCACCTGGAACGCAAACGGAAGGCCAATCTCCCCATACGCGGCCGCTGCCGAAGTGATCGTTGTGCTCAAGACCGAAAGCGTAAAGGTCGCGGTCGCCGAGGTCAGCGAACCCACTGTGACTGCCACACCGAATGTATAAGTTCCCGCAGCTGTAGGCGTGCCCGCAAGCAGACCGCCTGAACTCAGCGTCAAAGGCAGCGAGCCCGAAGCAATCGTCCACGCCGGTGTGCTTCCATCACCGCCCGTATAGGCAAGCTGCTGGCTATACGCAACGTTGATGTGACCGCTGGGCAACGAAGTAGTCGTAATCACCACAGGGGCCAGTACCTTGATGCTCAACGCGACCGCCACCGAAGTCTGCGTCCCGACCGTCACCGCAACAGAGAATTGATACGTTCCAGCCGCTGTAGGTGTGCCGCTGATTAACCCACTCGAACTGAATGTAAGCCCCGACGATGCCGGCAACGACCCAGACGTAATCGCCCAGCTCACCGTCCCCGTGCCACCGCCTGTATAGGACAATTGCTGGCTATACGCTGTGCCCACAAGTCCATTCACTAATGAAGTTGTACTTACTACTGGCAACGGTGGATTGATGGTGACGTTATACGTCTGCACCGCCGTCGCCGGCGTGGGCGCAGAATCCGTCACAGCCAACGTGAAAGTCGAAGTACCCGCCGCCGTCGGCGCACCCGAAACTTCACCATTCGCCGCATTCAGGCTGAGCCCAGCCGGAAGCGCACCGCTGGCAACAGACCATGTAAACGTGCCGGTTCCGCCGGTAGCCGCGGGCGTCACATCGTAGATCGTGCCGGTACTGCCCGTAGGAAAGCTCGTAGTCGTGATAGCCAACGCGGCATGGACCGTAATCACCACAGAGTAGGACTGCGCCGGTGTGTGTACCGAGGTCGCTGTAACTGTAGCTATCGTGGCTGTAGTCGGGGCGGTATAAGTAACACTGACCTTCTCCGTACTGCCCGACATTGTCGTCGTAGGTGCTGAAAGGGTTCCTCCACCAGTGACGCTGAACGTGGCTCCGCCGGGCGTTGTGTCATTGACGATCGATGCAGTCACCGTCGTAGTCTGCCCCGCATCCATGATCTGTGCAGGACCTACGAAGAGCGCGAAGAGGTTGGCATTCCCGTCACTTCCGCTACCGCAGGCATTCAACAGTAGAAGAATCGGAAGAAGAGAGAGCGCCACCAAGTACCGCAACCCGCTTCGACCACTATTTGCTGTCGAACCCACCACACCTTGCGAGGTCAGCCCACCGCGAAATTTCATGCAACCGATTGCACGATTCATCATGCCCATGAATCTATCGCGAATTGCGCCCGCTGGCAAACAATTTCGTAAACCTCACCGGCCGCGTCGGCCGGGCTTCCTTGCTACAGCCGTCGTCGCCCTCACCACCAGCCGCGTCTCAAGCACGCAACGCACATCGGACTTCTGCCCCCCATGCATCGCATTAATAAGCAGTTCCACCGCAATTTGCCCCGCCGCTTCGCAACGGGCGGAGACGCTGGTCAACGCCGGATACGTCGATGCACCCAGCACATCATCGCACCCAATCACGCTGAACTGCTCGGGCACGCTGATCTTGGCCTCCAGCAATCCCGCCAGCAAGCCATGGGCAACAAGATCGTCGAACGTGATCGCCCCTGTCGCTCCCGTCGCTAACACCTCTGCCGTCACCTTGCGTCCCGCCTCGAAGGTAGGCCGGCTCGCTGCTACCGACGAAATAGTCATGCCCCGCCGCCGCGTCGCACTTCGAAACGCCCGTCGCCGCTCCTGGTCTGACCATGACGCCGCCGGTCCGCTCACGTACACCACCGCAGTGTGACCAAGCTCAAACAAATGCTCCACAGCCGCCTCAATACCCGCAGCCGTATCGATCAGAACCCTTGCCATCCCTGACGTATCACGATTCACCAACACCACTGGTTGCCGCGCGGCGACCGCCTGTATCTGCTCATCTGGCATCCGCGACGACGCCAGAATGAAGCCTTCCACCTGCAACGCGAGCCGCTGCACCAGCGTCTGCTCCCGCGCGGCATCCTCATCCGAATCTCCAAGGAAAACGCTATAGCCCGCCACATCCGCTCCAGCTTGCGCGGCCCGTATCAACGGCGGAAAGAAGGGGTTCGCCACGTCCGGCACCACGATGGCTATATTCGTATGCCGTCCCGTACTGAGCGCCCGTGCCGTCTGGTTCGGTGTATATCCCAGCGTGGTGGCAATTTTTTGCACACGTTCAACCGTCGCTTGGCTCAACAAGCCGGGACGGCCAAACGCCCGCGAAACTGTTGCGCGAGACACTCCGGCCGCGAGCGCAACATCGCTGATCGTAGGGGGTGATGATTTTTTTACGTGAGTCACATAGAAAGTCTATGCGCGAACGAGGGACACCACCAGTCTCGCCACCTCCCCTTGCAGTGCAATCGGTTGCATGAAAGAATCTCCCCATGCCCCATTCGGCAATGCCCAACACGGCAATGATGAGCCATCTCGACTGGACCGTGCTGACCGCCTACTTCGTTCTCATGCTTGCCATGGGGCTCTGGGCGCGCACTAAAGTCAAGACCGCCAGCGACTTCTTCACCGCCGGCGGCGCCATGCCGTGGTGGCTCTCTGGGATCTCGCATCACATGTCCGGATACAGCTCGGCGGTCTTCGTCGGCTTCGCGGCCATCGCTTATACCGCAGGTTTCAGTCTCTATCTCTGGTGGGCCTGTTCCATCTGCCTGGCACTCGTTCTGGGCGCGGGTATCTTCCCTGGCCGTTGGTCACAAATGCGCCGCTCCCTCGGCATTATCTCTCCGCTTGAGTACCTTGCCACGCGCTACAACCTGCCCGCACAGCAGCTACTCGCCTGGAGCGGAGCGCTCTTGAAGATCTTCGACGTCGGCGCAAAGTGGACCGCAGCGGCAATCCTGCTGGAAGTCTTCGCTGACGTCCCCACAGCCTATGGCGTGTTGCTCACAGGCGCAGTAACACTCATCTACTCCGTCGTTGGAGGTCTCTGGGCCGACGCGCTCACCGACATGAGCCAGTTCCTCATCCAACTGGTCGCAGGCTCGGCGATGCTCCTAGCAGTTCTCTTGCGCCTCGGCGGTATCTCCGCCATCTGGAACATCTGGTCGCGCCTCCCTGCTACCCATCACCACCTCTTCACCGGCCAATACACTCCAGCGTTCGCCGTCGTGTACCTGCTCATCAACGTGCTCTCCTACAACGGCGGAACATGGAACCTGGCACAACGCTTCATCGCCACACCCGATCCCGTACAAGCCCGCAAGGCCGCCCTGCTATCCGCCTCGCTCTACCTCATCTGGCCTCTCATTCTGCTCTTCCCCATGTGGGCCGCGCCTCTCTTGCTACCCAATCTCACTGACCCATCGCAGTCCTACGCGTTGCTCACAAAGATGCTGCTTCCCTCCGGTCTCGTCGGCCTGGTCCTCGCAGGTCTCTTCGCACACACCATGGCGATGACCTCCTCAGACGCGAACGCCATCTCCGCCGTCGTTGTGCGCGACATCCTCCCCGCGTTACGCCGCGATCACACCCGCCCCAGCGACCGCGTCCAGTTACTCAGCGGACGCATCTGCACGCTGCTTTTCCTCACATCGAGCATGGGTATCGCACTCACGGCAAACCGCTTCGGTGGCGTCATCGGCCTGCTCATTCTCTGGTACGCTGCCCTGGTCGGGCCAATCGCTATCCCCATGCTCTTCGGGATGCTGCCCTTCTTCCGCCGCTCCGGCGCAACCGCCGCCATCGCTTCATGGATCATCGGCGCAATAGCCTTCATCCTCATCAAGTTCGTCTTCGCCTTCCGCATCGCACATCTACCCGGAGACCTCACCACAACCATCACCGTCGCCGGCCCCGTGCTTTCGTCACTAGCCGTCTTCTACCTGGCAGGACTACTCTGGCCCTCACAGAATCCCGCGATCACGCCCCTGTTAAAACTCATCCAACCCCAAAGCGCTGACGTTCAGCCGCCTCTCCCCAACGCGGGAGTCGAAAGGAAATTAGAAGTATGTCGTCCCTCCTGAAAGAAGAAGCCGTGATCTCGCCATATATCGCCCGCACCCGAGAAGAACTCGGACAAGTAGCGGCGAACGACGTGGCCAGCGAGCTTCGCGACCGTCTCGCCCGGCAGCCCGGCGTGCGCATCATCTTCGCCGCCGCACCCAGCCAGTCCGCCATGCTCGATGCGCTCGCTGAAGCACCCGGCATCGACTGGCAGCGCATCACGGCCTTCCACATGGACGAGTACCTCGGCCTCTCTCCCAATGCCCCGCAATGCTTCAGCGCCTTCCTTCGCCGCGCCATCTTCGACCGCCTTCCTTTCGGCGCCGTCCATCTCATCAACCCCGCCGGTAACGTGCAGGAAAACGTCAACACCTACGCCGCCGAGCTCGCTAAAGCACCCATCGACCTTGTGCTCTGCGGCATCGGCTCTAACGGCCACCTCGCCTTCAACGACCCACCCGCGCACTTCGAAGATCCGCTCGCAGTCAAGCAGGTACAGCTCGACCTCGCCTGCCGTCAACAGCAGGTCGACGACCTCTGCTTCGAGCGCATCGAAGACGTTCCCACCGCAGCCATCACCCTTACCATCCCACGCCTGCTCGCCTCCGAACGCGTCTTCTGCTGCGTTCCCGGCATGTTGAAGAGCGACGCTGTCCGCAACTCCCTCGAAGCGCCCATCAGCGAGAGTTGCCCTGCTTCCATCCTGCGCCTGCACCCTGCCTATAAGCTTTATCTTGACGTCGACTCCGCTTCCAAACTGAAACACAACCGCCCAACCCTGCCATGAAAGAACTCACCGGACTCGACCCCAGAACCGGCCGCTCGCTCGCCATCACTATCGGCGACGGCCGCATCACCTCCATGCGCGAAGGTCCCGCGCATGAGTCCGCATACCTCGCCCCCGGTCTCATCGATCTACAGATCAACGGCTATCGCGGCCACGATCTCAACGCCGAAACCCTCCATCCTCAAACGGTCGTCGATCTCGCACGTGAAGTAGCACGCACAGGCGTCACCACGTTCTTCCCCACACTCATCACACAGTCTGAAGACCGCCTCATCGCCGCCCTCCAGGCCATCACCGAAGCTCGCCGCGAAGACTCGCTCACCGCAAGCATGATCGCAGGCATTCATATCGAAGGCCCTTCCATCTCGCCGCAGGACGGCCCTCGCGGCGCACACCCGCACGAACACATCCGTCCGCCATCACTCGCCGAGTTCGATCGCTGGCAAGCCGCAGCCGCTGGCCTCGTACAACTGGTGACCTTGTCCCCCCACTTCCCCGAAGCCTTCGGCTACATCGCCGCGCTGCGCAACCGCGGTGTCTTTGTCTCAGTGGGCCACACGCACTGTTCCGCTGCTGAAATCCACGCCGCCGCAGGCGCAGGCGCTCAACTCTCCACACACCTCGGCAACGGCGTCGCCGGTCATCTCCCACGTCATCCCAACATGCTCTGGGCACAGCTCGCCGACGATCGTTTCACCGCCATGGTCATCGCCGACGGCCATCACCTCCCCGACGACACGCTTCGCGTCATCCTCCGCGCAAAAGGCTCCGAGCGCATCATCCTCGTCTCCGATCTAGTCGCCGTTGGTGGACTTCCACCCGGACACTATCAAACCCCCATCGGCGGCGACGTCGAACTCACGCCCGACGGCCGCCTCGGTCTTGCCGGAACCCCCTTCCTCGCAGGCGCAGCGCTTCCACTCAAGGATGGCATCGCCCACCTCGTCAACGCGCTCGACATTCCTCTCGGCGAAGCCCTCGCGCTAGCTACTACCAACCCCGGCTGCTTTGCCGGCGGTCGCGGACATCTCGCCGTCGGCGAACCCGCAGACCTGCTCCGTTTCCACCTCGACCAAACCTTGCACATAGACACCGTACTCGTGCAAGGAGAAGAAATCGCATGAACACCGCACGAAAGCTTCTTACCCTCTTACCCCTACTACTCACGCCACGAGCCGCGCGGACACAGTCCCCAATCATCCTCGGCTACGTCCTTGGCCACGATCACCTGATACAGCCCGGTGAAATCGACGCACGCAAACTCACGCGCATCCACTACGCCTTCCTTTATCCCGAAGCCGGCAAGGTCTCCGCCGCATGGCCCACCGACGACGCCAACCTTCGCACCCTCGTCGCTCTCAAACGCATCTCGCCCAACCTTGAAGTCCTCGCATCCATCGGCGGCGGCGCACACTCCGCTGCCTTCTCCGATCTCGCCCTCACAGCCAGGTCCCGTCAGCTCTTCGTCGCAAGCTGTATGGCCTTGATCGAGCAATACTCTCTCGACGGCATCGACATCGACTGGGAGTATCCCGGCTCACCAACGCCCAGTCATCCTTCACGCCCCGAAGATCGAGAGAACTACACACTTCTACTGCACGATCTCCGCGAAGCCTTCGACCGCGACAAGCTCGCTCCTCACAAACATCTCATCCTCTCCACCGCTACCAACGGCAAACCCTTCTTCCTTCACGCGACTGACATGCGTGCTGCATCCCGCTACCTCGACACCATTGCGCTCATGGGCTACGACGACTACGGCCCCAACTCCGCCACCACCGGCAACCACGCTCCCCTGTTCACCGATTCCGCCGATCCCACCGCCTACTCAGACAGCCGTTACATCCACGACTATCTCGCCGCCGGCGTCCCCGCTGCGAAGATCGTGCTCGGCGTTCCGTT
>Ga0302315_10002507_pt1 | contig 17283 bp, 7 predicted proteins | sample III_Palsa_N3_1_FD_200532 | JGI IMG/M metagenome (GOLD analysis project Ga0302315, IMG submission 200532) | Peat permafrost microbial communities from Stordalen Mire near Abisko, Sweden - III_Palsa_N3_1 | ecosystem: Environmental > Terrestrial > Soil > Palsa > Peat permafrost | place: Sweden... | reverse complement strand
AATTCTGGAACTTGGAGGAAACAACGCGGCCATCATCTGTCCCAGCGCGGACCTCGATCTTGCGCTGCGGGCAATCGCGTTTTCTGCGATGGGAACGGCCGGACAACGTTGTACAACACTGCGTCGCTTGATCGTCCATGAGGCTGTCTACGACGAGCTCGTTGCGCGGCTGAAGAAGGTCTATCTCTCTGTTGTTGTTGGCGACCCGCGTGATACCGGCACGCTCGTTGGGCCACTGATCGATGCGCGATCGTTCGAGACGATGCAGAAAGCTCTGAACGAGGCACGACGTGCTGGTGGGTTGGTAACCGGCGGAGAGCGTGTTTCCCCCGCCGGTTCGGAGGAGGCGTTTTATGTTCGCCCGGCGCTGGTTGAGATCGCAGAGCAGGCTGAGGTGGTGCGGCGTGAGACCTTTGCGCCGATCCTCTATGTATTGAAGTATCGCGAACTGGGCGAAGCGATTGCGTTGCAGAACGATGTTCCGCAGGGGCTTTCGTCGTCGATTTTTACTCTTAACGTTCGCGAGGCTGAGCGGTTTCTCTCGGCGACGGGGTCAGATTGCGGCATCGTGAACGTCAATATTGGGACCTCAGGCGCGGAGATTGGCGGAGCCTTTGGCGGGGAGAAGGAGACCGGCGGAGGCCGCGAATCGGGCTCCGATGCCTGGAAGCAGTACATGCGTCGTGCCACGAACACAATCAACTACGGTACAGACCTTCCACTGGCCCAGGGAGTGAGTTTCGACATTCTTTAGCGGTTACTTCCGAATTAGGAGTGGAAGCAATTTCCATCGCTATGCGATATTACCCCTTCTCTTGCTCGGCCCGAATTGTCATTCTTCGAACATTTAAATGATGCATTGCCAAAATTCTTGGCAAATTCATCCTCAATAGTGCTATGTTCGGTGCATCCCCAAATTACGTTGTGTTCACGGGCCATAGGGCTTGTGGGCATTTTGTTTTTTGGCTGCCGTCGAAAGACCAACCTTTTTCACGGTGAGAGAACGCTCGATGCGAACCCTCATCCGTAACCTCTGCACCGTCGAGGAGTTTATCTTCGTGTTTTCAATGTCTCGCATGTCTGGCTTTTTCCTTCGTCTTTCCGTTGTCTCTACGGCCCTGTTTGCCCTTACCGGTATTGGCTCCCGCGCAGAGGCGCAGACCGCGCCGCAGCTCTTGCCCTATACGCCCAGATTGATCGCCGGCGGTGGTTCGGCAGTCGTCGGTCTCAATGGTACCTGTCCTGTCTCCGGCTATAAATCGACGGACGCTTATGGTGACGGCTGTCTGGCAACCGAGATCGAGCTTGGCAATACGGCAGCAGGCGTGAACACGCCCGGGGCTCGTGGCGCGGTGGCCGATGCCAATGGCAATGTCTTCTTTACGGACTATAACAATGCGCTGGTGCGTCGCGTCGATGCGATCACGGGTATTGTGACTGCCGTGGCTGGCGGTGGAACCACGGCGGCCGGTACGAGCAGCGGATTGCTCGGCACCGCGGTCAAGCTTTCGCATCCCGTGGCCATCGTGTTTGCGCCAAACGGCGACCTCTACTTCAGCGACACCGGCAACGGCCAGGTCTTCAAGATCGCCTCAACCGGCGGCGTGATACCGACGACGGGCATCATCTCTTTGGTAGCAGGCAACAGCGGCGGCACCTACGGCTACGCCGCCAGCAATGCCACTACGACCATCAATGCCGCCACACAGGGCTACCTCCGCTCTCCCTTTGGGTTGGCATTTGATTCCAAGGGCGACCTGTTCATCATTGATGAGTACACAGAGGCAATTCTGGTGGTGAATACCAATACGACCGGCACTAATACCGTCAACAATGTTGCGGTAGCGGCGGGAACTATCTGGAAGATTGCCGGTACATCGACGGGCACGACTGCTCCTTACTGCTTGAACGGCACAACGACCGGCTATGGCTGCAACTACGGCCTATACACGGAAAACATTCCGGCCAATACCGACACTTTCGATTCCACCTATTCAGTTGCGGTCGATTCTGGTGGCACGGTGTATGCGGGCAATGAGTATTACAACTCTGTCTTCAAAGTCACTCCGGCCGGCATTCTTTCCACCTTCGCGGGTATTCAGAACTCTGTCGGTAGCAAGCCCACCATTGCCAAGCGCGGCGTCGCCGGCAGCTTCGGTGTGGGCAGCATCTTTGGTATTGCGGTCGATGCCAACAGCAACGTTTACTTCACCGATGCCAGCAGCGGTGTAATTTGGCGCGTCGATCATGCTGGTTTGGCACAATATGTCGTCGCCGGTGGCGCCAGCACTGTCTGTGCGAACGGCGACACCTATGGAGACGGTTGCCCGGCTACGCAGGCGAAGTTTGGTTCCAGCGGCACTGGCAACTACGCCACCGCGACGCTGCCTGGGCCCGGCATCTACGCGGTCAGTGTGGATGCGAACTCGAACCTCTACACAGGCGATACCGAACTCAACCTGGTTCGCGAAGTTGCCTCGGGCACGCAGTTTGGCAATGTAGGCGCCATTCAGACCGACCTGATTGATATCCACTTTGCTCCTGGAGACGGACCGGCTGCTACGGGCGCCTATACGCTCACCACCGGCGGTGCGAACTTTACGCTCGGCACCGCGACCTGCACGACCAACAACGACAACAATGCCAGCGTCGGAAACACGACAGATTGCATCCTACCCGTTACGGCGAACCCCACCGTACTCGGCGCCTTCACAGGCACCCTGCAAGTGGTCTCCATGCTTGGCGGCACGGGTACCTTCCCACTGACAGGCAACTTCGTTCAGAGTCCCGTCACCCGGATTGCCGTGACGGCCACAGCTTCTGGAATTGGCTCCTGCGGTACCGGCACTTCTGTCTATCCCACGACTGCAACCGTTACGCTGACCGCGAAGCTAACGGCCAATGGACCGGCTGCTCCCGGGGGTACGATCGTCTTCTCGTCGAACGGAACAGCTCTCGCTCCAACTACCGGCGTGCCCGTCACCAACATCGGTACGACGGCCTCTCCGGTCTATGGCGCGACCATGACCTATACCTTCCCGACAGCTGGGGCCTACAGCATCACCGCGACCTACAGCGGCGACACCTACTTCAAGACGTCCACCACCACCACTCCGGCGACTTTCAGCACATCGCTTCCCGGCTTCACGATGTCTGCCGGAGCCAACCAGCTAGCCACGGTGGCAGCCGGCCAGACGGCGCTCTACAACTTCAACGTGGCGCAAAACGTATACAGCGGAACGATTTCCTTTAGCTGCTCCGGTCTTCCCGCGTACTCTTCCTGCGTCTTCAACCCGGCTACGATCACGGCGACCGGTTGCTCAACGACCAGCCTGGTTGCCCTCAGCATCATTACGCAACAGAAGGCCCCGGTGTCCATCTCCGGCTTTGGCGGTGGTAGTGGCCGCTGGCAGGTTGTTGGAGTCCTCACTGGCCTGACGTTCGCGCTGCTGGTTGGTATCCGCCGCAGGCGAGCAGGTATGCGCCTTGGGCATATCTGGATGTCGTTGGCCCTGTTAGTTGCGGCGTCCTCTCTGGTCGCTTGCGGCACTGGTGCTGCAACCCCAGCGACGCCGGCGGGCACCAGCACGGTTACTATAACGGCCACGGGCAGCACCGGAACCGTTACAACGCTCACAGTGCCGCTCACAGTCACAGCCTACTAATCCGGTCCGGCGGGCAAGGAATCTACTCTTGTCCGCCTTCCATTTTTGCCGCAGCCCGGTTTCAAGTTCAGACACGGTTCATGGTTCAGGAGAATCACAAGAATGTTTGTTAAGTCGCTTTCCTTATCCAAATTTGCCAAGGCGTCGCTACTAGCCGCGGTGCTCCTGGTTGTATCGCTCTCCCTTCTCGCGCCCCATGCGGCCACGGCGCAGTCGGCCACGGCAGGCGCCATCAGCGGTACGATCTCCGATGCCAATGGCGCTCTCCTGCCCAACACGGTCGTCACGGTAGTCTCCACCGAAACCGGCACAACGCGCACCGTGAAGTCCAACTCCAACGGCGAGTACCGCATCTCCGATCTCGAGCCGGGCGTTTATAAGGTGACCTTTGTTGCCGATGGCTTCAAAACCAAGCAGGAAGACTCCGTTACGGTAACGGTCGGCAGCATCTCGCCGCTGTCTCCAAAGCTCGACGTTGGTTCCGTCTCCGACAAGGTTGAGGTCACAGACGAGACCCCCTTGCTGAATACGCAGGACAATGGCATCTCGACGACCATCAACCAGGACATGATCGACAACCTGCCGATCAATGGCCGCCGCTGGTCCGGCTTCGCGCTTCTTACCCCTGGCGTCGTCTCCAACAGCGACGGCTTCGGCCTGCTCAGCTTCCGTGGCATCAGCTTCCTGCTGAACAACAGTGAAGTCGATGGAGCCGATAACAATCAGGCCTTCTACTCGGAAGAGCGTGGCCGTACGCGGGCTTCGTACAGCATCTCGCAGGCCGCCGTGCAGGAGTTCCAGGTCAACAGCTCGAACTACTCCGCGGAGTATGGCCGCGCAGCCGGCGGCGTCATCAATACCGTCACCAAGTCTGGCAGCAACCAGTACCATGGTGAACTCTTCTTCTACGACCGCGATAATGACTTCGGTGCTTCAAACCCCTATACGCAGCTCATCACCCAAACCCCCGGCTCCAACACCTTCGTCGCTACCAACTACAAGCCGAAGGACTGGCGCAAGCAGTGGGGCTTCGGCGTGGGCGGTTACCTGATCAAGGACAAGCTCTTCTGGTTCTACTCGTATGACCAGTCACGCCGTAACTTCCCCGGCACGGCGCGTGCTTCGGATCCCTCCGACACCTTCGCTCCGGCCGATTCAGTCCTGCCCACCGGCGCCACATGCACCAGCGGCGCCTTCTCCGGCACACCGACCTCCGGTTCGACGGTCGGCGATCAGGGCGCATGCGAACTCGCATATGCCCTCTATCTCGGCAACGGTGCCTCAGCCTATCAAGCTGGAGCGGCCTACTATGAGCAGGGCCTTGGCATCATCAACAGTTTTCTCGGCGCTGTGCCACGCACCAGCGATCAGGTTCTCAACTTTCCCAAACTCGACTACCAGATCAACGATCGCAATCGTCTCACTGTTGAGTACAACCGCCTGCGTTACGGCGCGCCCGCCGGTGTTCAGACCCAGGCGTCCAACTTTTACGGCCGCGCCAGCTTCGGCAATGACTATGTGAAAGATGACTTCGGCATTCTTCGTTTCACGTCGGTACTGAGCAACTCCATCGTCAATGAGTTCCGCGCTCAGTATGGCCGCGACTTCGAGTACGAAACCTCGCAGAAGCCCCTGCCCAACGAGATTCCTCTCTCGGCCAACCAGTTCAATCTGCCTGTCGGCGTACAGCTTGGCTATGAGTTCGATCTGGCTGGGTTCGACATTGGCACGCCGTATCTCTTCCCGCGAGTCGCTCTGCCTGACGAGCGTCGCATTCAGGGCTCTGATGGCATCACCTGGTCGCACGGCGCTCATACCATCAAGTACGGCGTAGACGTCAACCGCGTCTACGAGCATGTCAACAATCTCTATGAGGGCGTCGGTTCCTATAGCTACGACTACAGCTGGGACTTTATCGCCGATTACCTTCATACAACGGAAGGCCTTGGCACCGCGAGTTACGGCCAATCCTACTATAGCTTCACCCAGGGAATCGGAAATCCCAGCATCGTGATTTCGACCACCGACTATGATGGGTACATCAGTGACGACTGGCGCGTTTCACCCCGTCTTACGCTCACCGCCGGCCTCCGTTACGAGTATGAATTTGTTCCGCCAAATCCGTATGTGAACACCGGCAATACTCTGTTCGGAACGATTGCGGCTACTGCCCTGCCGCAGACAGCTGACCGTCCGGATGACCGCAATAACTTCGGTCCCCGTGTCGGCTTCGCCCTCAATGTCTTTGGCGACGGTAATACGACACTGCGCGGCGGCTACGGCATGTACTATGGCCGTATCATCGGCGCCAGCATCGCAACGGCATATCAGAACTCTGGATCGACCAACAGCCAGATAGCTCTCACGACCAGTGGAACGGGTTGTATTAACTTCCCGAACATCCTTCCATCTTCGGAGACAGCTGCGAAGACTGTACTGGGCGCCTCCGGCTGCGTCGTTGAAAGTCCCACGGTTGCCTACCTCGATCCGCACATGCAGAACCCACAGGTCCATGAAATGGATCTTTCGTTGGAGCAGAATCTTGGTTGGAAGACCATTCTCAGCCTGACCTATATGAGTTCTCTGGGCCGCGAGTTGCCGTCCGTCTATGACACGAACGCGCCCACCACGGGCAATGGTACGGTTACCTATACGGTCCGTAATGATCTCAGCACCACTTCCGGCGGTGGAGTTACGGGGACCGTCCTTCCACGCGGCGGGCACAAGCCGCCACTGCTACAGGGAACCACGCATACCTACAAGCTGTACTCCGGCACTCGCCCCAATACGGCCTACTACAACATCTATGCCATACAAAGCGAGGTCAACTCCAGCTACAACGCTCTCGCAGTTCAGCTCAACAAACGCGTCAGTAGCGAACTCTCGTTTCTCAGCAGCTTCACCTGGGCGCACGCGCTGGACTACAACCCGTACCTGAGCACGTCCTACGGTTCCTCGTCTTACCTGCCTGTTGATCCGGAGGACAAGCGTCAGGACTATGGCAACAGCAATCTCAATGTAAACAAGCGCTTCATCTTCGCCGGCCACTGGAACCCCAAGTTCAACTTCAGAGGCTACAAGAAATATCTGCTTGAAGGTTGGGGTCTTTCTCCGATCGTTACGGCACAGACCGGCCTGCCGTATTCGGCGACCACCAGCGGAACTCAAACGGGCGCTGCGCTCTCCGGCCCACTTGGTGCCGGCGGCGCTGCCCGTCTGCCGAAGTACGATATCAATGGCAATCTGGAGACCGAGCGGAATATCTTCAGCATGCCGAAGACAGCGGACTTTGATGTGCGCCTTGGCAAGGACTTCACGTTCGATAAGTTTGGCAAGCATCTTCGGTTTGAAGTCTTTGCCGAAGTCTTCAATACGCTCAATCATCAGAATATTACCTCGGTAAGCACCGGTTCGTACACCATCTGCACCAAGGCGGGTACTGCGGGCGTGGCGGGCGGTTGCCCATCAGCTTCGGTGGTGACCTATCCGACCGGTGGAACGACAACAGCCGAGAAGGGACTGCTGATCTTCAACCCCAACTTCGGGACCTACAACAACTCGAATAGCAACACGATCTACACTCCCCGCCAGATCCAGATCGCGGCTCGCTTGCACTTCTAGTCTCATTCCCAAAACGGGAAGGGCGGCCATATGGCCGCCCTACTTTTTGTGCAATCTCCGGTCACCGTCACGGTTAAATTCCACCGTAAATCACCGTCCGTAGCACCGTAAAAACAACCGTCTCCCACCGTGTTTTTCACCGTGAAAAACGACGAAAACCAGCGTCATTCCAGCCTGCCACCGTCCGCGGCCAAGAGCTACTTTGGAGCAGGAGCCTCCGTGGGTGCCGGCAACGGTTTCCGGCCCGTTTGATCGGCCTCGGGTACGACCAGGAGCCGATTCAGTACCCGCGCCAGCCGCAAACCGCCCAGCGCAAGCTCTGCATCGACGATTTTGATCTCTTCGTTATAGTACTCATGCGTGATTAACGCCCCATTTGGCGCATAAGCCTCCACAGCATAGTGATGCGAGATGTTCGCCCACGTCGATGGCGCACCACCCGACATCTTTTCCCAGTTATTTTCCTTGATCTCCTGCAGCAGCAGAGCGGTGTACTTCGGCTCACTGAGACCGCGTTCTTCGATCATGGAGTCGTCCCAGACGCCATGCAGGTTGCAGGTATAGCTACCGCACTGCGTAGAGCCAAGAAAGTGGACACCGATGTTGTTTCCCCCGCGATCATCGCCCATCGCATGGAAAGGCTGGTGGACATCGCCAATCAGGTGTACGAGGAACTTGAGCGCCATGGCGCGGTCCGCCGGAGACAGCGACGTATCTCCAAGCCGCCCCTCAAAGTAGAGGATGCGGTCGGTCACGCAGTCGCGCCAGGGTGATTTGGGATCTGTCGAGGACACAGGGCAGTCACGATCGCGGTCGAACGCTGTAGCGGACTTGGGGATATCGACGAAGTGCCAAGGACCAGTTTCAGGGTGATCGGCTCGGTAGCTGTCTGCCCAGGGTGCCACATCGGCAAGCGATTCGCTGCCCAGAAGCTCTTTGATCTGCGCCTTAGCTTCAGGGGTTAGATAAGCTTCGGCGACGAGGGCGGTCAGTCTGTGGCCTTCGCGTCCCCACGCCCAACTGCGTGGTGTTGCCAGAGAAAGAAAGATGAGGCCAAGGAAAACAGCACGGGAGGCTTTGTTCGTGAAAAAATCAACCATGCGCTGATGGTACGCTGGGCGCACCACAATTGAGAACCCATCCGATGATGCGATTGCATCCTCAAAAAAGGAAGAACCTTGTCGTCGTCTACCGTTCGTAATTTTATTCTCCCGGGCATTACCGGGCTCGTTTTCGTTTGCGGACTTTCCGCGTTGTTTTCTGTGCCATCAGTCGCGCAAAACACAGACGAAACACAGGCACTTCACGTACCTACCATCACGGTGAATGCGCGCCTCGTGGTTCTGGATGTTGTAGTCACCGGCAAGGATGGCAAGCCCGTCGATGGTCTTACGCGGAAGGACTTCCAGGTCTTTGAAGATGATAAGCCACAAAGTATCCGCTCCTTTGAAAGCCCCTCGGCGCATGTGCTGCCCGTGGAGCAGGGGCCGACTGCAGGGGCGATTGTGTTTGACGCGGCCAAGCCTGCGTCGTTTGGGCAATCGCCGGTTACGATCCTGGTGCTTGATGAGCTCAACACGCACTTTGCAGACAGCTCTTTCGCTCGTCGCGAGTTGCGCGACTTCTTGTTGAAACAGCCCCCGGTTTTATCGCAGCCTACAACGCTGCTCTCCGTCTATGACAACAACTTCAAGTCGTTGCAGGGCTTCACGCGAGATCGTAATGCTCTGCTGCATAGCCTTGAGGCCGAACCGACGAAGTATGCGTGGAAACTGGAAGAAAATGGGAAAGCGGACCACGGGCCGATCGAGAGGTTGGATCAATCCCTGCGCGCGCTGGAACAGATTGCGCAGAGCTATGCCCGCATTCCAGGCCGCAAGAACCTGATATGGGTTGGCGGAGGTTTTCCAACGGTTGATATGACGACACTCGACAGTGTCGATGCGAAGGAGGTCAAAGACACGTTGCAGCATGTCACGAACGTTCTGCTCGATACGCGCGTGACCATGTATGCTGTTGATCCGTCGAGCTCGGCTATGGGGATGACCGAGATTGTGGATGCGACACAAATGGCATTTGCATCGGCTGCGGGCGACGCACTTTCTGGCGCGCTTGATCCGTTTGGCGGCAACGACGATTTTGACAATCTTGGGCCGGTGACAGGTGGGCGTGTGGTTCGCGGGATGAACAATGTCGCGAGTCAGATTGCCGATTCGATCGACCTTGGAGCCAACTACTACACGATAGGATATGCCCCGAGTTCTTCAAGCCAGGCGGAGAGCAAGTATCGCAAGATCCGCGTGGAGTGCCTGGTTCCGGGACTCAAGGCGACGACGCGCGAAGGGTATTACGTGCAGAACTCGGAGCAAGAGAAGTCGGCGGATACGCTCACCTATGACCTGGCGACTGCCGCTGAGAGCAGCATCCCACTGAATGGCCTGCACGTTACGGTGGAACCAGACCACTCGGTGGCGTCTGAGGAAGAAAGCTACATTGTGCATGTTGGCGCTTCAGAACTTATGTGGAAGACAGGCGATGATGGCACGTCTTCCGCTTCGGTTGCAGTGATGGCGGTCTCGCTCTCGTCGAAGGGGAAGATGCTGGGACACGTTCTGCACGGCATGACGGCCAAGGCACGGGCTGGCCTTGATCTAAGGGACAGCACCAAGAGCGCGAACTTCAGCATCACGGTCAAGCTTGTACCTAAGGCTACTACCCTTCGGTTCGTTGTTCGCGACTCTGCCACTGGCCGAATGGGTTCCGTGGATCTGCCTTTGGCGGCAAGCAAAGGACACTAGACGGGCAAGTTGTCAGTGAACGAGTAGAGCCTTCGACTGCGCATGTCGAGCGTGCGCAGTCGAAGGTTGAAGCTTATTTCACGGGGCTTGTTTCGACGAGACCGCGGTCCTTCAGCATGGGTTTGGTGTCGGGTTCGGCGCCTAGCCAGGTGGAGTACATCTTGTCGAGGTCTTCGGTGTTGCCGCGGGAGAGGACCATGTTGCGGAAGCGATCGCCGTTGGCACGGGTGAGACCGCCGTGGTCTTCGAACCACTGGTAGGCGTCGTCATCGAGCATCTCGGTCCAGAGATAGGCGTAGTAGCCGGCGGAGTAGCCATTGGCCCAGATGTGCAGGAAATAGCTGGAGCGATAACGGGGTGGGACGGTTTCCAGATTAAGGTGGGTGCGGGCTAGAGCGGACTTCTCGAAGTCGTCGACGTTCTGGAGTGAGGCGGTGTTGGGCAGTGAGTGCCACTGCATGTCGAGCTCGGCGGCGGCGAGGAGCTCGGTGAGCCTGTAGCCTTCGTTGAAGGTGGCCGCTTTTTTGATTTTGGCGGCCAGCTCTGCGGGCATGGGTGCACCTGTTTTATAGTGCTTCGCGAAGTGTGCGAAGACCTGCGGATTGCTGGCCCAATGCTCGTTGAACTGCGAAGGGAACTCGACGAAGTCGCGCGGAACGGAAGTGCCGGAGAGGCTGGGATAGACGGTGTTGGCAAAGATGCCGTGGAGTCCGTGGCCGAACTCATGGAACATGGTGGTGACGTCGTCGAAGCTGATGAGCGCGGGCTCGCCGGGTGCGGGCTTGGCGAAGTTGCCGACGTTGTAGATGACGGGGATGGTGCCGAGGAGCTTCGACTGATTAACGAAGTTGCTCATCCAGGCGCCGCCTTGTTTGTTGTCGCGCTTGAAGTAGTCGAAATAAGCGAGAGCGAGGGTTTTGCCGTTGATATCGAAGACCTCGAAGACGCGGACGTCGGGGTTATAGACGGGGAGATCGTGGCGCTCTTTGAAGGTGAGGCCGTAGAGCTGATTGGCGGCATAGAAGACGCCATCCTGCAAGACGCGATCGAGTTCGAAGTAAGGCTTGACTTCGTTTTCGTCGAGATCGTACTTGGCTTTGCGGACCTGCTCGGAGTAGAAGTTCCAGTCCCAGGGTTTGAGTTTGAAGCCACCATTTTGGGAGTCGATGAGGGCCTGGATTTCGGCGGCTTCGCCTTGTGCTTTCGCGGTTGCGGCGGGGACGAGGTCGTCCATGAATTTGAGAGCGGCTTCGGGGGTCTTGGCCATCTGATCCTGTAGCGTCCAGGCGGCGTAGTTGGGGAAGCCGAGGAGGTGGGCTTTTTCTGCGCGGAGTTGAGCGAGGCGCGAGATGGTGGCTCGGGTGTCGTTGGCGTCGTTGCGTTCGGTGCGGGTTATGGAGTTTTCGAAGATGGCCTGGCGCGTGGCGCGGTTGGTTAGCTCGGCGAGATCGGGCTGCTGGGTGGTGTTCTGCAATGGGATGCGGAAGCCCTGCTGCTTGGTGTCCTTTGCGGAGAGAGCGGCGGCGGAGATTTGCGCGTCGGTGAGACCGGCTAGTACGGATTTGTCAGTGGTGACGTAGGCGCCGGCCTTGGCGGCGGCGAGGAGCTTGTTCATGAAGTCGTTGGAGAGCGTGGCGTCCTCTTCGTTGAGCTTCTTGAGCTTTGTCTTATCGGCTTCAGAGAGGTTGGCGCCGGCTTTGACGAACTGCTGGTAGTCGTACTCGAGAAGACGGAGGGATTCAGGATCGAGCTTGAGGGTGGCGCGCTCGCTGTAGAGCTTGTGGACGCGGGCGAAGAGCTTGGTGTTGAGGTAGATGGCGTCTTGCGCGGCGGCCAGCTTGGGTGTTTCGATATCCTGCACTTTTTGGAGAAGGTCGTTGGTGTTGGCCTGCGTGACGCCGCTGAAGACGAGCATGACGCGGTTGAGCAATTGGCCGGAGCGCTCCATGGCGACGATGGTGTTGTCGAAGGTGGCGGGGGTGGTGCTGTTGGCGATGGCTTCGATCTCGGTGCGCTGCTGGGCGATGCCGGCTTCGATAGCGGGTTGGTAGTCGGTGTTGTGGATCTTGTCGAATGGGGGCGCCTGGTGAGGCAGAGTGCTGGGCGCGTAGAAGGGATTCGCGGGGCCGAAGGCGGTGGGTTGCTGGGCTGATGCGGTGGTGCCGCTAACGGCGAGGGCGCCGGCGGCGAGGATGGTTGTGGTTCTGGCCAACGCGCGAGTCCTCCGAGAGAGATTGATGCTTGCCATTCGATGATGCTCCTTTGAGCGGGTGGTTCGGGCGGCTGGGCCCTGTTGAGAGGATATAAAGAAAGTGCGATGGAGACTAATCTGGATCGGAGGTTTTAGTCGATGTCTGAAGGAAGCAACGGCGATTTGATTGCAGGGAAGGCGTGTTGTGCGCCGCAAGCTAATGGGGGTAAGCGGGCTTGCGAGGCGGCTGCGGCGGGAGAGATGCCGCGCGAGGCACCCGAGGCCGTGGTGGCGCGAATGCGGGCTTTGCCGGGTGGAATGTTCTTGATGGGGACGGACGACGCGCAGGGCTTTCCGGAGGATGGGGAAGGGCCTATTCGTCCGGTTACGCTTGATCCGTTTTCGATCGATATCTATCCGGTTACGAATAAGTTGTTTGGTAGATTTGTTGCGGCTACTGGCTATAAGACCGAGGCGGAGATGTTTGGGTGGTCGTTTGTGTTCTGGGCGCATCTGCCGAAAGTCCGGTTCAGCGAATTGGTGAAGGATACGGTTGCCGCGGCGCCGTGGTGGTGCAAGGTGGAGGGGGCGATGTGGAGTTCGCCGGAGGGGCCGCGGTCCGATATTTCAACGCGTGGCGATCATCCGGTGGTACATGTGTCGTGGAATGATGCGCAGGCGTTCTGCCAGTGGTCGGGGCAGCGGCTACCGACGGAGGCGGAGTGGGAGTATGCGGCGCGGGGTGGGTTGGAGCAGAAGGTATATCCGTGGGGAGATCAGCTCAGGCCGGGGGGTGAGCATCGGTGCAACATCTGGCAGGGCGAGTTCCCGAAGCACGACACCGGTGATGATGGGTACAAGGGGACGTGTCCGGTGGATGCCTTTGCGTCCAATGGATATGGGCTTTATTCCATGACCGGCAATACGTGGGAGTGGTGTGCGGATTGGTCCGACCGTGACTTCCACTGGACGGCGGACGGGAACAATCCAAAGGGACAGGCGACAGGAGTGTCGCGGGTGATGAAGGGTGGGTCGTTCCTTTGCCACAAATCTTATTGCAATCGCTATCGGGTGGCGGCGCGGAGCTCGAATACACCCGATAGTTCAACGTCGAATATTGGCTTTCGCTGCGCGATGTGAAGGAAGTTTGGAGCACGAGGTGGGAATATACTTGCGGCGCATCCTTAAATAATTGCACCCGGAAGCTACGCCCTTGTAACCTGATCGAAAGCGCAGCATGCAGTATGATGCAGTATATTGATCGTCTGTGTTCGAAAGGCTCCGTGCCGTGCGGATTCCTAAATTCTTCGTCGTACCCTATTGCGCTGCAAACCACCTGCCGCTTTGCTTTCGCCGAATTCTCGTTGCGATTCTTGCTCCCACACTCCTCCTGGCAGGATGCGGCTCCAGCACGCCGACTCCGACGACCGTCACTCCATCCGCTCTTAGCTACCCGCAGACCGCCATCACCGTTATAGTCGGTGTTGCGATTACAACCGACACGCCCACAGTTTTGGGAAGCTCACCCACTTTCACCGTTACCCCTGCTCTGCCGGCCGGACTCAGCATCAGCGCCACCACCGGCGCGATCTCCGGCACACCTACTTCTGTCGCTTCGTTGGCTACCTACATCATCACCGCGTCTAATTCAGCCGGTGTAACAACTGATACGCTCCCGATTACGGTCAACGCGGCACCTCCTTCCGCGCTTGTCTATCCTCAGACCACGATCAATGCCACGGTCAATACCGCAATTGCCACCGATACGCCGACATTTTTGGGAACGACACCCGTGTTCGGCGTCAGTCCCACCCTGCCTGCGGGACTCAGTATCAATTCCACCACAGGCGCGATCTCCGGTACACCTACTGTGGTCACTGCGACGGCCACTTATACCGTCACCGCATCCAACTCAGCCGGATCAATTACCTCCACCCTCTCGATCACGGTCGGTTTGGCACCTACGCTAACCTACAACAGCATCGTCGGCTACCTAAACAACCCGATTGTTTACGACACGCCGAAATATACCGGACCAACGGCGACTTTTTCGATCGCTCCAGCTCTGCCTGCCGGACTCAGCATCAACTCCACCACCGGTCTCATCTCTGGCACGCCAACTGTTATCACTCCCCTAACCAATTACATCGCAACCGCCACCAGCTCTATCGGCTCAACTACTGCCCCGCTCACAATTCAAGTTGTCTACAACCCTCCGTACTCTCTCACCTACCCTCAGCTCACCATCACCGCGACGGTAGGTATTCCCGTCAACCCCGATACTCCGACGATCGACAGCTTCGAAGGTATTACGTTTACCACCTCACCCGTACTACCTGCCGGACTTACCATCAACGCCACTACCGGCGTCATCTCCGGCACGCCCACCGTTGCCGCTACACAGACCAATTACGTCGTCTCGGCAACTAACTCCGGCGGCACAACGCAAGCCACGATCTCCATTACGGTTTCTGCGGCTACAAGGCCTCCTTCTGCCTTCAGCTATCCAACGAATCCGATCATTGCAGTCATCGGTGATCTGCTCCCTTCCGACATTCCAAACATCACAGGAACGGCCACGTCGTTCACTGTGACCCCGGCGCTTCCTGCTGGGATAGTCCTCAATGCATCAACAGGCGTCATCTCCGGCTCGCCGACCACCGCTGTGGCACAGGCCACCTATACCGTGACGGCAACCGGCCCACTCGGCAACACGACGGCGACCATCCAGATTACGGTGGTTGGAGGTCTCACAATGCTGCTGGATCTCGGTCATACTCAGGCGATCAGTCTTCTTCAGGCCGCCTCCACTCGTACCCTTAGCCAGGATTATAGCGGTCGCTGGGTGTTAAGCAACTTCACCACCTCAGCCTTAATCTCCGAAGGGAGTGCGGGGACTTCCTCCGGGGGGTCTGCGTGGCCCAGCGCACTGGCCGGCTCGGTGGTTGCCATCGGCGTCGCGAACGGCGTAGATATTCGTTCCGCCACCGATGCACACCTCATCCTGACAATCTCCTCACCGGTGATTGATTCCAACACGGCCACCTCCTGGTGGATGCTCTCTACCGATGGCAACTATGTGGTTTCCGGCTCGACCGCGGGTCTTGCCATTTGGTCAACCACCAGCGGGAGTCTTCTCTTCAATGAGTATGGTGATTATTCAACGGCGAAAGCCTTCGCCTCCCCCACTCAAGTCACTATCGGACTAGGTCCTGCCGGGGCAAACGTCATTGAGACTGTCGCGACTGCCACCTTTACCTCCACTACTGGCCCAGCCTTCTCTGGCACATTCGTCAAATGGTTTTCCGACGGCGGTAACTTCATTACCCAGCTTTCCAATACAGTGTGGATCTACTCTTCCGCCAGCGTGCAACAAAGCATCCTGTCCACTACGACCGTACCGACAGATGGCTTGGGCAACTACTTCTGGTCGTTTGTCCAGTCTCAATTCACCCTTACACTCTATATAATTGGGTCGGCATCGCCCGTTGGCACATACTCCAACGTGTCGTACGAGTCTGCGGTCGCCTCTGGTGGAACAATCGGCTTGTTCGGCCGCACGAATAACATCTCCATCCTCAATCTCTCAACTCTGGGCCTCTCCACCTACGCGATGCCGATCGAACCTTTTTCATACGCTGCCACCTCGCCATCTCAGTGGGTTGTCGGAGATGGTCGCGGCGTAGTCGCGGATACTCCCACATCTCCTCGTTACTTCACTCTCGGGGCGGCTACAGGCATTGCCGGCGGCACGGCAGACGCGGCAATCGCCACTGCCACTGGAACGATCTACGAGTTCAACCCTTCAGTTACCACGCCCACCGGAACCATCAATTTCCCGAGCAACGGTCTTACCCTGTCAACCGATGGCACGGTTCTCTGCGCGGCCGGCAATAGCAACGTGAACATCTACTCGCTCCCCGGCAATTCGACCCTTGGATCGTACGGTTATACCGGCAATCTCCTAAACTTCTCTCTGTCAGGTTCCGGGACTGTGTTTTCCATGCTGGTTCAACCTTCGACCTACGTGTACCTGCGCACGGTGCAGCAGGTCGGTGGCGGAACAATCTGGTCGGAAGCCGTGGACGACGGTGTGGCTCTTTCGCCAGACGGCACCTATATCGGGGTTACTACCCCCTCCAGCACTAACGGTGCTACCACGCAGATACTTCTGAATGGCACGCTAACGAATGCCGTTACTGGCATGGTTGTTGGCTGGCTCGACAGCAGTCACTTCCTCGCAAACATATATGTTGGCACCAGAGAGCCGGGGTTCACTGGTGCCACAATTTACAACAACTCAGGGACTGTCAGTGGCACATCACTTCTAAATGATGTGATCAACTTCCAACCCGTCGACTCCAGCGATGTCTATGTTCCTGCGCTCAACCAGATACTCTCGGTCACAAGCGCTACCCCTACGTGGACAGGCTCGTTGCCGTCGACCGAAGGCGCTGTTTCCGGTTCCTATGTTGTTTATGTGGCGAACGCACACGTATACGCCGAGAGCCGCTAAATGCAGCCTGTTTCCGCTGCCGCTGCGCTATTTTGCGGAATTTTTGCTGAGGTGGAGACCTTAAGCAGAACAACTCCATCCGGCGGAACTTTGGCTGTGTAGATATCCCCCGTGACGGTGACAGCTTCGTGCTTCCAGGGGTTGCGGACATGGAGCTGCTGTAGCCCTGTTTGAGACTGTCGAAAGAGAAGCTGCCATCGATGCGGTATCGCCACGGCTGAAAGCCAAGTCGGGCGATGCGTTTCGCGCACCGCTTGTTGGCACAGGAAGATGTTGCTATGCCGATCAATTTGCAGGCCGCTGGATCATCCGTAAGTTATTGAAGTTTTGGAGCACCGGGTGGGGATCGAACCCACGAATACTGGTTTTGCAGACCAGCGCGTTAGCCACTTCGCCACCGGTGCTCATTGTCAGGGGTTAAGGTTCAGAGCCCAGGGTTCAGAAAGCTATTGCTTCTATACCCTGAGCCTTGGGCCCTGTTACTTAGGTTGC
>Ga0302315_10002505_pt1 | contig 17287 bp, 14 predicted proteins | sample III_Palsa_N3_1_FD_200532 | JGI IMG/M metagenome (GOLD analysis project Ga0302315, IMG submission 200532) | Peat permafrost microbial communities from Stordalen Mire near Abisko, Sweden - III_Palsa_N3_1 | ecosystem: Environmental > Terrestrial > Soil > Palsa > Peat permafrost | place: Sweden... | reverse complement strand
ATCAGCGGCTGACCCGCCGCACAAATCAGCTGGCCTGCGAGCGCCCACGCATAGGTATCGCCCACCATTCGCAAAACTGCACCGCCGGCGATGAACGCAGCGCCCAGCAGCAAACCGGCGCGAAAATACCGGTCGAGTAAAAATCCCGCGGGTATCGCGATCAACACATACATCAGCGGAAAGACTTCACTCAGCCAACCAATGGCTGCCAACGAAGTGCCGTAGTGCGCGGCTGCACTCGTGGTCACGGGTGCAAACACCAGCTGCAAACTCATGGCGGCAGAGGCGGCCAAAGCATATGCAATCACCACCGACCAGGCATTGCGCGACGTGCTGCCCAACATTGCCATTTGCACGCTATCCCCTATTTGGATTCCATCGTGATCATGTCTGCCCGCGACATCTGCGCAACGATGACGCTGTCCCTCGAAGCGACCGGCTGCGCTATGAGCATAGTTGCTCGCTAAAGATTCGTATCGGCCAAAACGCAGCCGGCTGTTTCAAGCGTGTTGATGACTTGGCGTAGCGCGACCATCTGGCTTGCGGAAAAAGTAACCCCGACGCACGGCATTGTGCTGTTACTCCGGCGACCCAAGCAAATGCCAGGCTTTCCTATTGCTGCGCTGCGGCTTGACTCGATCCATCATCAAATTACGCTATACGTAACTAACAACGCATAGCGTAACAAGGACACTATGAGTCAGCCCCCGGGTAAGCCACTTCCTGTTGCCGTAGTCACCGGCGCGGGCGGCGGCATTGGAACCGCGATCGCCAAACGGTTGGCTGATGACGGTTTCCATGTCGTTGCACTGGATATTGCTGAGGATCGCATCGCGCAAGTCGTCGCGGATATTCAGGCTGCCGGTGGCAGTGCGGAGAGCCGGACGCTGGACCTGCTCGATCGTGCGCAGATGGCTGTGCTGATTGAAGGTCTGCCACGCCTGGACGCAGTGGTAAACAACGCGGGAATTTTTGACGAGCGCGCGTTCGACGCGCTGACGGCCGAGGATTTTCACCGGCATTACCAGCTCAATCTCATTCCGGTATTCGAGCTGTCGCAACTCGCTGCGCGGCGACTGCCGGCAGGCGGCAAGATCGTCAATATCGCCTCGCGAGCCTATCTCGGCGCGCGCAATCACGCGCATTACGTGGCGGCCAAGGCCGCGGTGGTCGGACTGACCAAGGCTATGGCGATGGAACTGTTGCCGGCTGGCATCCTGGTCAATGCGGTGGCGCCGGGCCTGGTCGACACACCACTTTTGAAGGCGCTTTCGCCCGAACGCCGTGCAGCACAGCTGGCCTTGCAACCGACGGGCCGCGCAGCGCGCCCGGAAGACATCGCCAACGCGGTGGCTTTTCTCGCGTCGCCAGGCACCGACTACGTGACGGGTCAGGTACTGCTGGTCGACGGAGGCAAGTCACTCGGCGGCAGTTTCTGATGATGCTTTCTCGCTAACTTCTTTCAACGGGTTACACCCATCCAACGTTTCGCCACGCAGAGGTCACTCCGATGCCGCACGTACAGCCTGCTCAAGTGATTCGAAAAATCAGTCGCAGGATCATCCCGTTCCTGTTCCTGCTGTATATCGTCAGCTATATCGATCGCACCAATGTGAGCTTCGCGGCGCTGCAGATGAATCAGGACATCGGCCTGACACCGGCCATGTTCGGTGTGGGCGCCGGTCTTTTTTTCATCGCGATGTGCCCGTTCGAAGTACCGAGCAATCTGATGATGGTGCGTTTCGGCGCGCGGCTGTGGCTCACCCGCATCATGCTGGTGTGGGGCGTAGTCACTCTCTGTACTTCGATGATTGTGGGACCCAAGAGTTTCTATGTGATGCGTCTGTTGCTGGGTATCAGCGAGGCAGGATTTTTCCCCGGCGTGCTGTACTACTTGAGCTTCTGGTTTCCGGCTGAATACCGTACGCGAATCATCGCGCGCTTCATGATTTCGCTGCCGGTCGCCGCGGCCGTGGGTGCTCCTATTTCGTCGTTCATCTTGCAGGCATTCAACGGTGTGGCTGGCCTGCCCGGTTGGCGTTGGCTATTCCTTGTTGAAGGCGCACCCGCCGTTCTACTCGGATTTGTCGCCTATCGCCTCCTGATTGATCGCCCTGCACAGGCGCGCTGGCTTTCCACCGACGAGCGTGACTGGCTGACCGGCACGCTGGATGCCGAAGCAAAACTGTCCACGCACAAGGATGGTTTGCGCGCGGCGCTGGTGACGATGCTCGACTGGCGCACGCTGCTGGTCACGTTTACTGGTGTGTGTTTTGTCATCGGTTTTTACGGCACCGGTTTCTGGTTGCCGCAGATCATCAAGACCTTCCACGTGCCGACACTGGAGATCGGCTTGCTGACCGCGCTGCCGAATTTGCTGGGCGCCATTGCCATGCTGGGATGGGGTCAGCTGAGCCGCGGTCGCAGCACGCCGCTGCGCTATGTCGTGCTGCCGTTGCTGCTGGCCGGCGCGGCCCTGCTGATGGCAGCGCATCTGCTGCAAACACCGGTGCTCGCCATGGTCGCCTTCTGCGTTGCGATGATCGGCCTGTATGCCTGCATGCCCGCCTACTGGGCGCTGCCTTCGTTCTTTTTTGGTGGCGCCTCGACGGCTGTGGCGCTGGCCTTTATCAATGCGGTGTCCAATCTGGGCGGCTTTTTCGGGCCGGCGCTGATGGGCTGGCTGACCGGCACCACCCACAGTTTCGCACTCGCAACGGCCATGCTCGGCGGCTTCGTGATCGTCGGGGCACTGGCCTTGCTGGGCCTGGCGCCAGCGTTTGCCCATCGGCCTGCGCCGGTCGCCCTTCACTCTTCTTGATCCGAGGTTTCACTGATGAGCAACGAACGACATATTGCCCTGGTCACTGGCGGCGCCGGTGGTATCGGTGCTGCGATCTGCCAGCGCCTGGCGGCCGAAGGCCATGCGATCGCGGTAGCCGATCGCGATCTGGCGCGCGCGCGTGAAGTAGCGGTGATGCTCAAGGGAAGCGGCCACATCGCGGTGACCATGGACGTGGCTGACGAGAGTTCGGTGGTGGCAGCATTCGACGAAACCACCAAGGCACTTGGACGTCCGGACGTCCTGGTGGCGGCAGCCGGCATTCTGCATTTCAAGCCCAATGGCGATCGGCCACTGGTCATCGAAACCGAGCTGGCCGAATGGCAGCGCACCATCAACATCAACCAGACCGGCTGCTTTCTCAGCTGCCGTGAATTTGCGCGGCGGTTACCGGCGGGGAAAAGCTTCGGCCGCATCGTCACGATCTCGTCGGTCACGGCGCAGCTGGGTGGCTATCGTTCGAATGCCGCGTATATCGCCAGCAAGGCGGCGATCCTCGGCTTGAGTAAAGCGCTGGCGCGCGAACTGGCCGCCCAAACGGTGACGGTGAATGCGGTGGCGCCCGGTTTGATCGACGCGCCCATGTTGCGACAATCGCTGGCACCGGCCGACGACGAGCGCGCCTCTGCGGGGATACCGCTGGGCCGCATCGGCCTTCCCGAAGACGTCGCCGATGCCGTGGCGTATTTGATATCCGAAGGTGCGTCCTACCAGACCGGTACGACCATCGACGTCAACGGCGGTTACCGCATGCAATAAGTCCGCACGCCGCCGCCGCGCGGCGATGGACTTGCGAGGTGAGAAATGGAACACGATTTCGATGTAGTAGTGGTTGGCTCGGGTGCGGCTGGCTTGTCTGCTGCACTGACCTGTCGCGCAGCAGGCCTGTCCGTGGCCGTGCTGGAAAAGACCGATCTATACGGCGGCTCAACGGCCGTGTCTGGCGGCGCAGTATGGATTCCCGATAATCCGCATATGACTGGCGTCGGTCACAAGGACAGTCGCGAACGTGCCTTGCGCTATCTGCGGGCAACGGTCGGTGATCGACTGCCCGAGGCGATGGTCGATGCGTTTCTGACGGAAGGTCCGCGGATGGTCTCGTTTCTGGAGGCCAACAGCGAATGCCGCTTTATCGCGCGCGCGGTTTCGCCCGACTACCAGCCTGAACTGGACGGTGGTTCGCAAGGTGGACGCACCATCGATCCCGCGCCTTTCGATGGCCGCCGGCTTGGGCCGCTGTTCAAATATCTACGACCGCCAATCCACAGCTTTCTGGCACTGGGCGGCATGATGGTCGGACGCAAGGACATCGACGCCCTGCTCGGCATGCGTCGCTCATGGAAGGCGATGAGATATTCCATCGGCCTCGTCGCGCGTTACGCGCTCGATCGGCTGCGCTGGCCGCGCGGTACGCGCTTGCTGATGGGCAATGCGCTAGCCGCGGCCTTGTTGGATTCCGCACAGAAAGCCGGCGTCGAATTGCGTCTTCAGATGGATGTCGTTCATCTGCTGCAGGACGCAGCGGGTCGCGTCATCGGCGTCGAAGCGAAGACACCGAGCGGCAAGGATTCTTATCGCGCGCGATATGGCGTGGTATTGGCCAGCGGTGGTTTTGCGCAGAATGCCGCCATGCGCGCGGAGCATTTGCCGCATGCCGATGTGCACCGTTCGATGGCGCCCGAAGGCAGCACCGGCGACGGCGCGAAGCTGGCTGGCGCGCTGGGTGGGCGACTGGCCGAAGGCAATCACGGCGCCGCCTTCTGGGCACCGGTATCGATCATGCGCGAGCGCAACGGGGTGGAGACGGTTTATCCGCACCTGGTCATGGACCGGCAGAAGCCCGGCATCATGGCGGTCAATGCCGCCGGACGTCGCTTCGCCAACGAGGCCAGTTCGTATCACGATTTTGTGGCGGCTATGCAGCACGCCCACGAAAGCTCGCCGTGCATCCCCGCGTGGCTGATCTGCGATGCGCATTTTCTTCGCCTTTATGGGCTTGGTCTGGTGCGTCCGCAAGCGATGCGTCTGCATCGATTCCTGGACAGCGGTTATCTGCTTCGCGCCGAGAGCATTGCGGAGCTGGCTCGCCTGACCGGGCTTCCTGCCGATGCACTGGAACAGTCGGTAACACGCATGAACGAGGCAGCGCAGTCGGGCATCGATGAGGAATTCGGTCGCGGCAATTCCGCTTACGATCGTTATCTTGGTGATCCCACACACAGTCCCAATCCATGTCTCGGACCGATTCGCCGCGCGCCGTTCTATGCGGTGCAAATCTGGCCGGGCGATATCGGTATGGCCACTGGTCTGCGTGTTGATGCACAGACTCGTGTGCTGGACGCTCGTGATCAACCCATTGCGGGTTTGTATGCTTGCGGCAACGACATGAACTCGATCATGGCCGGTACCTATCCATCGGCCGGCATCACACTAGGGCCTGCGTTGACGTTCGGCTACATCGCTGGCCAGAGCATCACCGCAGAAGCTCGCGGGTCAGCGCCAGTCAAGGCACAGAAGCCCTCTTCCACCGTCGCTCACGCACATGTGTGAGTGCATAGCGACGGCCGTCTAGAAGGCCTGGAGTTCCAATGAAAGTTTACTATTCGCCCTACTCGCCCTTTGTGCGCAAGGTGCTGATCTGCGCTGCGGAGCTCGGCGTCGAACTGGAAAAGCTGCCCTGCGCCGCGCATCCGATCGATCGTGATCGGCATATCGTGAAAGACAATCCGCTGGGTCAGGTGCCCACGCTGTTCACCGACGAAGGACAAGCTCTCTTCGACAGCGCGGTGATCTGCGAATACCTCGACAGTAACGCCGATGGTTCGTTGATCCCGCGCGACGGTGCAACGCGCTGGCAGCGGCTGGTCGAGCAGGCACTGGCCGATGGCGCCTTGAACGCCTGTTTGCTGATGCGCTACGAGCAAGTGATTCGGCCCGAAACGCTGCGCCTGGATACTTGGTTCAATGCCCAGCGGGAAAAAGTGAGTGACGCGCTTGATCGCTTCGAGCAATGGTCGGCGACCTTCGCCGAGCGGGTAGACATCGGTACCATCGCCATCGCCTGCGTGCTCGGCTATCTGGATCTGCGCTTTGCCGAGGAGCCCTGGCGCGAACGGGCGCCAACCCTGGCCACGTGGTATCTGCATTTCAGCCAGCGTCCATCGATGCAGTCGACCCGGCATCCGGTGTGATGCATACAAGCCGGCGCCAATCCGGGATCATGTGCATCGAGTATCCAGGAGTAAACCGATGAGCGAGAACCCCCGCGCCAGCAGTCGTCAACGCGTACAGTCGGCCGAGGTCGGTGGCGAGATCCTGAAGGCGTTGGCGCGGCAGGGACCATCAGTCTCGCTGTCGCGGCTGAGCGAGGCGATCGGCATGGTGCCGGCCAAGGCGCATCGCTATCTGCAGTCGCTCATGGTCAGCGGGCTGGCGGCGCAGGACCTGGTGACTGGGCATTACCGGCTTGGTCCGGAAGCGGTCGCCATCGGCCTGGCCGCGCTGGGACATATCGATGTAGTCGGCAGCATTTCGCAGCTCTTGCCACGCTTGCGCGACGAAACCGGGCACACCTGTTTCCTTGCCGTGTGGGCCAACCGTGGTGCAACAGTGGTACGCGTGGTGGAAGCTGTTGGCGCTGTGACTGTCGTCACCCAGGTGGGCTCAGTCTTGCCGTTGATCAGCTCGGCCAGCGGACAGGTGTTCGCTGCTTTTCTCGAGCCGGGTCAATACGAGCGCGAAGGCATCGATGGATGGCCTGAGCTGCATGCGGGATTAAGTCGCGCCAATTCGCCATTGGCCAAGCGGCTGCAGCAGGTGCGTGCGCAACGACTGGCAGCCATCGAAGGCCAGGTGCTACCCGGCATCGATGCGATTGCTGCACCGGTATTCGATGCCGACGGACGCATCGCCGCGGTAATCACCGTGCTGGGGCCGCATCGGGGTTTTGATCCGGCGCCCAAAGGCTCACTTGCCACATCACTGTTGCACATCGCCCGCGAAGCCGGTGCTTCGCTGGGCCATGCCGATGCTGGCCCGGTGACCTTCCCGCCCTGATTCAATAGGAAAAAGCTGTCATTACAACGCCACCGGCTGATGCGTCTGCATCGACTGCCGCAAGGCGATGGCAATGCGCGTTGCCTCGGCAGCGTCTTCCAGGGTGAGATCGAACGGCGTGTTGTCCAGCACGGCGTCGACGAAATGCACGCACTGCGCGTGGAAGGCATCACCGAAGCGTTCGAAAAAGCTGGGCGTGGCAAGCGAACGTACGCCGTGCGCATCGGCGATCTCGACGCGATTCATGCGCGGGTTTCGGCCAATGCTGAGCTTGCCAGCGGTGCCGGTGATATCGGTATGCGTGTCGTGGCCATGAGCCTGTGTACGCGAGGCATGGAACATCGCCATGCAACCGTTTTCAAATTCGCAGATCGCCACGCCGTTGTCGATATCGCCCAATGCTTTCAGTTCGTCATATACCGCGACCGTGCCGGTGGCATAGGCGCGAATCGCTTTGGGACGGCCCAAGAGCCATCGTGCCAGGTCGACGTCATGCACGCTGCAGTCGAGGAACAAGCCGCCGCTGGTTGGCGCGAACTTGACGAAGGCGCCGCTGGGATCGAGCAGGTCCGCCGTCTGCGAATACACCATGAAGGGTTTGCCGATGGCGCCTGCCTCGATCTGTGCCTTGGCGTCACGATAGCTGGCATCGAAGTGGCGGACGAAACCGACCATCGCGCGCAGATGCGGATAACGTGCAGCATGCGCCACGGTGCGCTGGCAGGCCTCCAGTTCCAGCGACAGCGGCTTTTCGCAGAATACGTGCTTGCCGGCATCGAGCGCTTGTTCGATCTGGTTCGCATGCAGTGATGTTGGCGTCACCAGAAACACGGCGTCTAGCGCGGGATCGGTGAGCATCTGTTCGTAGTCGCTGTAGCTTTTTTCAATACCCAGCGTGTCGTGCGCCCATTCGATTTCTTCTTGTACGGGACTGCATACGGCTGCCAGTCGGGCACGCGGTACATTGCGCGCGAGGTTTTCCGCATAGCGACGACCCAACCGGCCCAGTCCTGCCAGACCGATGGTGAGAGTTTTCTGATTCATGCATGGACTCGATAAAGGGGTTCAATGAAATTTGGACAAACTCAGCCAAGCGTTTTTAGTGGTGTGACGTCGAAGGTCGCGGGAACGTTTTGAACCGTTCCCTGCCCAGCACCGCCCACTCTCAGATCGAGCACTCCAGTGCCTTGCCTTCCTTGAACGACCGCGTGGCCAGTTCAGCCAGCTCCAGTGATTTGATACCGTCGGCGATCGTGGTGCGTACGGGTGTGCCGTCGCTCAACGCGTCGAAGAAATGCGCGATTTCCAGCGCATAGGCCTCGCGGTAGCGCTCGAGGAAAAAATGCTCGGGCTTGTCGGTGCTGATCGACTGCTCGCCCCACGCGACGACCTGGGTGGGTCGCACATTGCCGGCCTGCAGCAAGCCCCTGCTGCCCAGCACTTCAAAGCGCTGGTCGTAACCGTACGCAGCACGGCGCGAGGTATTGATCTGGCACAGGCCACCGCTCCTGGTACGGATGGTCACTGCAGCCTGGGTGATGTCGCCTGCTGCGGCCACTTCCGGAAAACCGAGGCTGTCACCGGTGGCATACACGCTCACGGCTTCGCCGCCGAGAATCCAGCGAAAGATGTCGAAGTCGTGGATCAGCATGTCCTTGAACACGCCACCGGAGCGTTCGATATAAGACACCGGTGGTGGCGACGGATCGCGGCTGGTGATCACCAGCATTTCAGCTTCGCCGATCTCGCCTGCTTCAAGCCGCGTCTTCAACGCGGCAAAGGTCGGATCGAAGCGACGCTGAAAACCGACCATGCAGACCACACCGGCCTTGTTTACCGCAGCCTCGCACTCACGCGCCCGCTGCACGTCCAGGTCGACCGGTTTCTCGCAGAAGATCGCCTTGCCGGCGGCGGCGGCGCGCAGGATCAGATCCGCATGCGTGTCGGTGCTGGAACCGATCACCACCGCACCGATGGCCGGATCGTTCAAGGCATCTTCTACCGACACGACCTTGGCACCGAGTTCGCCGGCCAGCGCCTCGGCCGACGGTGCATGCGTATCGACCACGTATTTCAGTTTCGCCTGCGGGTGACGCGCGACGTTGGCGGCGTGGATCTTGCCGATACGGCCGGCGCCAAAAACGGCTACTTCAATCATCGTATTCTCCAGGGGGGGTGGTTTCTTCAACAGTCAGTTCAAGCTTGTAAGCCAGCGCAACGAACAGCGCCTGGCACAGGCAAATGGTGCTGGTCAGTGCGCGGAAGGCAAACGCACTGCCTTCGCGTACTTTCAACAAGACGTTCGCATGGCGCGCCAGCGGCCCCATGCCACTTTCAGTAATCGCCAGTACCTTGGCCTTGTGCTGGCTGGCGATGCGCGCGCAGTAGAGGGTTTCTTTTCCGTAGGGTGGAAAACTGATCGCGATCAGCACGTCGTTCTTGCCGATGCTGCGCATCTGCTCGCGATACATGCCGCCAAGACCATTCACCAGCAGCACGCGCTTGTGCGTGTGCTGCAAGGCGTAGGCGATATAACTGGCGATGGAAAACGCACGGCGCACGGCGACGACATAAATGGTGTCGGCCTTGGCCAGCAGGTCGACCGCGTCCTCAAAGCTTTGCGCATCGAACTCACCGGCGAGGTCATCCAGCCCTGCCCGGCTGGCATCGATGAAACGCAGCGCCATCTGCGCCGGCGCCATCTGCTCAGAACCATCCTCGATCACGCGACGGATACGTTGCTGGTAACTGCGTGCAGGCGTGGCCTGCGCGGTATGTTCGCTGCGGAACACCGCCTGCATTTCGCTATAGCCGGAAAAATCGAAACGCTGCGCGAAACGCACCACGGCCGATGCGTGGACACCGGCGCCCTCGGCCACCTCGTTGACGCGCTGAAGCATGATGTTGGCACGCTGCTCCTCGACGTAGCGCGCCACGTTCTGCTGCTGCCGCGGCAACGCATCGAACTGCTCGGCAATGCGCTGCATCAATTGCTCGACACCGCTGTTTTTATTCATGCGCCTGGATCCATTCATGACGGCAGGTAGGTCACGGCCACCGTGACTGCGAGGCGCCTGTTATGCATCGAATGGAATATTTATTCCAGTTTTTTTTATTGTGCAATGCAAATTGCAATAAAAAAAAAGAGGGTCCATCCTCGCTCCAGCTTCGCACCGCCCAGCCTGTCAACAGGCATGGCCCGATCTGAACCGAGCCGGTAAACCCGGCCCACACGACTGGAGAGTGGTATGCAACTTCGGAAAATTTCCCTCTGCTTGGCAACCCTATTGGCCGGTATGACCCTGGCTCCAGCACTGCTGGCGGCTGATGGTCCGCATGCAAACGAGCGCTACGTAATGGTGAGCCACGGCGCCGATTCCGATTCCTGGTGGAACGTCATCAAGAATTCAGTCAAGCAGGCTTCCGAGGACTTCGGCGTGCCGGTCGACTATCGCAACCCGCCAAACGGCGACCTGGCTGACATGGCGCGTCTGCTGGAACAGGCCGCCGCACGCAACTATGACGGCGTCGCCTACGACATCGCCGATTACGACGTGCTGTCGAAGCCTGCCGCGCGCATCACCGCGAAAGGCATTCCCACCGTCACCTTCAACTCCGGCACGGCGGAGGAAAGCAAAAAACTGGGCGCGATCATGCATATCGGCCAACCCGAATATGCCGCCGGCAAGGCGGCCGGTGACCGCGCCAAGGCGCTGGGCATCAAGTCGTTTGTCTGCGTGAATCACTACGCCACCAACCAGGCTTCATTCCAGCGCTGCAAGGGCTTTGCCGACGCGATCGGCGTCGACTACAAAAGCTCGATGATCGACAGCGGCATGGATCCGACCGTGGTCGGCGCCAAGGTCACCGCTTATCTGCGCAACCATCCGACGACCCAGGCGATTCTGGCGCTCGGGCCGAACGCCGCCGAGCCGACCGTGCAAGTGCTCAAGCAGATGCATCTCAACGGCAAGATCTACTTCGGCACGTTTGATCTGTCGCCCGGCATCATCAGCGGTATCAAGGACGGCACGATCAACTTCGCCATCGATCAGCAGCCGTACCTGCAGGGTTACATGGCGGTCGCGTCCATCGTCATCGCGCATGAGGACAAGACGACGGACAAGGACAAGATCATCGCCACGCTGAAGGCCAATCCGAAGTTTCAGATGCGCCTGAAGGAATATGGCCTGTCACCGGTCTACAACGCCGATGGTGTCAGTTCCGGTCCGGCTTTCGTCACCAAGGACAACGTGGCCGCGGTCGAGAAATACGCCGGCCAGTATCGCTAAAGCGCTTCGACCGGCCGATCGTCTTGCAGCGATCGGCCGGTCAACGGCCGCATACACCATCCCTCGCGCAAGCGCCGGAGATTTCATGAGTACCACGACTTCCGATATGTCCATGTCCGTTGCCAAAACCATCCCCTCGAACGCCAGCTTGAAGCCGCCCAGCGCCAATCAGGCCGCTCCTGGCGATGAACGCGTCCGGCGCATTTCGCCATGGCGCGCGCTGTTGAATCGACCCGAGTTGGGATCGATTGCGGCCACCATTCTTGTGTTCGTTTTCTTCGGCGTGTTCGCCGGCAACTCGGGCATGTTCAACCTCGACGGCATCATGAACTGGTCGCAGGTGGCGGCTTACCTCGGCATCATCGCCGTGGGTGCCTGCCTGTTGATGATCGCCGGCGAATTCGATCTGTCGCTGGGTTCGATGATCGGCTTTGCCGGCATGGTGCTGGCCGTACCTTCGATGTATTTCGGCTGGCCGATGTGGCTGTCAATGCTGTTCGCGTTTGTCGTCTGCATGGCACTGGGCTGGTTGAATGGTTATCTGGTGATGCGTACCAAGCTGCCCAGCTTTATCGTGACGCTGGCTTTCATGTTTATCCTGCGCGGCCTCACCATTGTGTTGTCGACGCAATTTGCCGGCAGCACCATCATCAGCGGCGTCGGCGACAAGATCGCGCAGGATCCGGTCACCCACGCGCTGTTCCAGGGCAACACGTTCCAGTGGCTGTTCACCTGGCTGGCCCATGTCGGCGTGATCAATCAATTGCCCGGCGGCGAGCCGGTGGTGGCGGGTTTGCCGAAGGTGCTTCTGTGGTGGGCCGCGGTGGCCTGCTCGGCTGGCTTTGTACTTTCCAAGACGCGCTTTGGCAACTGGATCTTTACCGTCGGCGGTGACGCCAACGCGGCCAAGAATGTGGGTGTGCCGGTGCGCCGGGTCAAGATCAGCCTGTTCGTGCTTACCGCCTTCTGCGCCTGCCTGTTTGCCGTACTGCAGGTGTCGGATGTCGGTTCGGCGGCGTCGGATCGCGGCTTGCAGAAAGAGTTCGAGGCGATCATCGCGGCGGTGATCGGCGGTGCCCTGCTCACCGGCGGTTACGGCTCGGTGCTTGGCGCCTGCTTTGGTGCATTGATTTTTGGCATCGTGCAGATCGGCATTTCGTATACCAACGTCAACTCTGACTGGTACCGCGTGGTGCTGGGCGCGATGTTGCTGCTCGCCGTGCTGTTCAACCATTACATCCGTTCGCGCGCAACGACCGGCAAGTGAGGATCGACTGATGAACGCTCAAGCAAATATCCCAACTAGTACTGACGACTACATTCTTCAGCTGGAAGGCGTCAGCAAGTTCTTCGGCACCGTGATCTCGTTGAAGGACGTGACGCTGCGACTGCGTCGTGGCGAAGTGCATTGCTTGCTCGGTGACAACGGCGCCGGCAAGTCGACCCTGATCAAGACACTGGCCGGCGTGCATCGCCCCAGCGAAGGCCGTTATCTGATCGATGGTGAAGAGGTCAATTTCAAATCGCCACGCGAGGCGCTGGATGCCGGTATCGCCACTGTGTTCCAGGATCTGGCACTCGTACCGCTGATGAGTGTGGCGCGCAACTTTTTCGCTGGTCGTGAACCGACTCGGAAGATGTTCGGCATGATCCCGGTAATCGACATGCAACTGGCGGCCAGCACCGCTGTGGACAAGCTGGCCGAGATGGGTATCCACGTGCGCTCGCCGCATCAGCCGGTCGGCACGATGTCGGGCGGCGAACGCCAGTGCCTGGCGATTGCACGCGCCATCCATTTTGGCGCCAAGGTCCTGATTCTCGACGAGCCCACTGCGGCGCTCGGCGTCAAGCAGAGTTGCAATGTGCTCAAGCTGGTGCACAAGGCACGCGAACGCGGCATCTCGGTGATCTTCATCACGCACAACGTGCATCACGCGTATCCGATTGGCGACAGCTTCACCCTGCTCAATCGCGGACAGTCGATGGGCACCTTCGCCAAGAGCGACATCAGCAAGGAGGAAGTGCTCGACATGATGGCCGGTGGCACCGAGATCCAGAGTCTCGTCGACGAGCTCGAAGGCCGTCAGGCCGCCTGAGCGAGCGTCGCACTGCCCTTCCCCTATCGCCACGCCGAGTTTTTGCACTCATGACTGAACATCGCTACGATCTGATCTGCCTGGGTCGACTTGCCGTCGACCTCTACGCCCAACAGCATGGCGCGCGACTGGAGGATGCCTCCAGCTTTGCCAAATATCTCGGCGGCTCGTCCGGCAACGCTGCTTTTGGCGCAGCGCGCCTCGGCTTGCGTTCGGCCATGCTGACGCGCGTGGGCAATGACCATATGGGTCGCTTCCTCACCGAGACGTTGGACAAAGAAGGCTGCGATGTCAGCCACGTCGTAGTCGACCAAGCGCGCCTTACCGGCATGGTGCTGCTCGGCATCAAGGATCGCGAAACCTTTCCGCTGATTTTCTATCGCGAAAACTGCGCCGACATGGCGGTATGCGAAGACGACATTGATGAAGCGTTCATCGCTTCCAGCAAGGCGCTGGCGATTACCGGCACGCACCTGTCGACACCGGGCACGCTGGCCGCGAGCCGCAAGGCGCTGGCCTTCGCACGCAAGCACGGCGTACGCACGGTGCTGGATATCGACTATCGCCCCGTGCTGTGGGGACTGACCAGTCGCGGCGACGGGGAAACGCGGTTCATCGCCGATGACGGCGTGACGGCGCACCTCCAGCGCGAGCTGGGCCAGTTCGATCTGATCGTCGGTACCGAGGAAGAATTCCACATCGCCGGTGGCAGCAAGGATTTGATCACGGCACTGAAAGCCGTCCGCGCAGTAAGCAACGCGGCGCTGGTGGTCAAGCGCGGCGCGCAAGGCTGCAGCGTGATTGAGACAGGTATTCCTGCGGCTATCGACGACGCACCGACTTATCGCGGTACGCAGGTCGAAGTACTCAACGTCTTGGGCGCAGGTGATGCGTTTATCGCCGGCTTTCTCTCGGGCTGGCTGCGCGACGAGCCAATCGAACACTGTTGTGCCTATGCCAATGCCTGCGGCGCGATCGTCGTCTCGCGCCACGGCTGCGCACCGGCGATGCCGAGCCGCGCCGAGTTGGATTATTTTCTTGCCAATGCCGAGCGTCTGCAGCGGCCAGATCGCGATGAGCAGCTTGCCCATCTGCATCGCGTCAGCGTGGCACGGCCGCACTGGGATGATCTGCATATTTTCGCGTTCGATCATCGCAGCCAGCTGTTCGAGCTGGCGCGCGAGGCAGGCGCCGATGAATCACGGATTCCCGCGCTGAAGCAGCTGCTGGTAAAGGCGGTGACACGCACGGAAAAGCATTTGGGACTGACACAACGTGTCGGCATGTTGTGCGATGGTCGTTACGGCCAGGATGCGCTCAACGATGCGACTGGCCGCGGCTGGTGGCTAGGACGTCCGGTCGAACTGCCCGGCTCGCTGCCACTGGAATTCGAAGCCGGTCGCGCCCTGGGTAGCGAACTGATCCAGTGGCCGCTCGAACAGGTGGTGAAATGCCTGGTGCCTTTCGATCCGGATGGCACACCTGATCAGCGGCTGGAACAGGAAACCCAGTTGCACGCGCTGTATGCGGCGACCCGCGCCAGTGGCCATGAGCTGCTGCTGGAAGTGATTCCACCCGCCAACCCGTCGGTGCAGGCGAGCCAGGGCGAGCGTGTGCTGCGTTCGCTCAAGCGCATCTACAACCTGGGCATCCGTCCTGAGTGGTGGAAGCTCGCGCCGCTGCCGGCGCAGGACTGGACCGCGCTGGATGCGCTGATCGCCGAACGCGATCCATACTGTCGTGGCGTGCTGCTGCTCGGGCTCAACGCGCCTTTCGCCGAACTGGCCGCAGGTTTTGCCGCCGCAGCACACAGCCACAGCTGTCGTGGTTTCGCCGTCGGTCGCAGCATTTTCGTGGAGCCGGCACGTGCGTGGCTTCGCGGTGACATTGATGATGCGGCGCTGGTCGAACGGGCAAGCAACAACTTTGCCGAACTGGCCGCGTTGTGGCGACAGGCCCGAGGTGAGCGTGCGACGTCGACACCAACGGCCGAAAAAACACATGGGGTGGAGGCCACCGCATGAGCAACACCGTTCGATTGACGATGGCGCAGGCGCTGGTGCGCTATCTCGCTGCACAGCAGGTGCTCGACGACGATGGCCAGACAGTGCCGCTGTTCGGTGGCGTGTTTGCCATTTTTGGCCATGGCAATGTCGCCGGGCTGGGCGAAGCCTTGTACGAACAGCGCGAAAGTCTGCCAACCTACCGCGCGCACAACGAACAAGGCATGGCCAATGCCGCGGTCGCCTACGCTAAGGCGCATATGCGTCGGCGCATGATGGCCGTGACCAGCTCGATAGGGCCCGGCGCGACCAATCTGGTGACGTCCGCTGCGCTAGCGCATGTGAATCGGCTGCCGGTACTTTTATTGCCGGGCGATATCTTTGTATCGCGCGCGCCCGATCCAGTGCTGCAACAGCTGGAGGATTTCTCCGACGGCACGGCCAGCGTCAACGATTGCCTGCGTCCGGTATCGCGTTATTTCGATCGTATCGTGAAGCCCGAACAGCTGCTCAGCGCATTACCGCGCGCGCTGCGCGTGCTGACCGATCCGGCTTTGTGCGGACCGGTGACGCTGGCGCTGCCGCAGGATGTACAGGCCGAGGCCTATGACTGGCCAGAGAACTTTTTTGCGTCGCGCATCCACGCGTTCCGCGCGCTGCCCGCAGCACCGGACGAAATTACCGCTGCGGCAGCCGCCCTTCGTGCAGCCAAACGTCCCGTATTCATCGCCGGCGGTGGCATGCTTTACAGCAAGGCCAGTGCGTCGCTGCGGAACTTCGCCGAAGCTCACGGCATACCGGTAGCCGAGACGCAGGCCGGCAAAGGTGCACTGGCCTGGGATCATCCACTGCAGCTCGGCCCGGCCGGCGTATGCGGTTCCACCGCCGCCAATGCCTTGCTCGCCAATGCCGATGTCGTACTAGCCGTCGGCACGCGGTTGCAAGATTTCACCACCGGCTCCAATGCGCTGTTCAATGACGCTCACATCATCGCGTTGAACGTCAACGGTTACGACACGTTGAAGGGCGGCGGGCTGGAAATTCTTGCAGACGCCCGCCTCGGCCTTGATGCGCTTTCCAGCGCATTGAAAAACTGGAGTGTCGACAGCCAGTGGCACGACAACGCCAAGCGCGAAGCCAACGACTGGCGTGACATCGTCAGCAACATCACCGGACAACGCGAGTTGCCGAGTGGCACGCTGCCCTACGACGGCGAAATCATCGGTGCCGTGCAGCGTTCGCACCCGCAGTCGATGACCACTGACATCGCCGTATGCGCGGCGGGCACGTTACCGGCTGAACTGGAAAAGCTCTGGCGCACGTCGACGCCAGGCGGCTACCACATGGAGTACGGCTACTCCTGCATGGGCTACGAAATCGCTGGCGGTCTGGGTGTCAAGATGGCCAAACCGGATCGCGAAGTCATCGTGATGCTGGGCGATGGCAGCTATCTGATGCTCAATGCCGAGATCGCCACCTCGGTGATGCTGGGCATGAAGCTGATCATCGTGGTGCTGGACAATCGCGGCTACGGCTGCATCAACCGTCTGCAACAGGCTTGCGGCGGCACAGCCTTCAACAATATGTGGGACGACTGCCTGCAAGATGAAGAAGGAGCACCGGCCATCGACTTTGCCGCGCACGCTCGTGCCATGGGCGCGGAAGCGGAGCACGTCAATAGTATCGCCGAGCTTGAGCAGGCACTGACACGTGCGCGCGCGGCCAAGCGGACGTACCTCATTTCGATCAATACCGATCATCGACGCACCACCGAACAAGGCGGCACGTGGTGGGAGGTAGCGGTACCTGAAGTATCCACGCGCACGGCCGTGCGCGATGCGCGTCGCGATTACGACATAGCCAAACAGCAGCAGCGGCCCCATGCCGCGCAAGCAAAATCAGAGCAGGTGAAATCCGATGTCTGACAGACTGGAAGTGAAGATCGGCATCAACCCGATCAGCTGGAGCAACGACGACCTGCCCTCGCTGGGCGGCGAA
>Ga0302315_10002497_pt1 | contig 17336 bp, 16 predicted proteins | sample III_Palsa_N3_1_FD_200532 | JGI IMG/M metagenome (GOLD analysis project Ga0302315, IMG submission 200532) | Peat permafrost microbial communities from Stordalen Mire near Abisko, Sweden - III_Palsa_N3_1 | ecosystem: Environmental > Terrestrial > Soil > Palsa > Peat permafrost | place: Sweden... | reverse complement strand
CGATCATTTTCCGGAAGTCGTTATACAAATGCGCCTGATCGAAGTAGCCCATGTTCTGTGCGAGTGTCGCGCCCGCTACAGGCTCGCCTGCGGTGAGCTGAGTGAGTACGTCATACACGCGATAGCGTTTGATGACCCAGCGTGGGCTCGCGCCTATATATCGATGGAATAATCGCTGAAGTTTGCGTTCTGGCAGGCCAAAACGGGTGGTGAGATGCTCCACGCGTGTCACTGCACAGTCGTTCGCTATGGCCTCAACGATGCGACGCGCGATTCCCACGTTAGGGTCGCGCGCGGGCAAGTGGGTGATCAAGAATTTTGCAGCAGCCTCCACCATGGCGTGATCATCGCCGCACATCAGTACACGCTGCTCAGCGGATACAGCATCGGGGAAAACGTGTTCTGCGGTCACAGACGAATTGGCGATCGTGCTGATGGGTTTTCCGAAGAATGGATAGAACGCGCCCGGGCGAAATTTGATGCCAAGAATGCTGTCCTTATCTTTCAATTCACGGGTAAAGCGACGCAACTGCACACCGTAAATCTTCGAGCGGCCGGGTGCGAATACGAGATGTACGCTCGGATGCGGAAGCACGATCCGCGTCTGTGGCGAGCACCCCCGAAGATCCCAGGTTTCCAACCAGAAATGCTCGACCCACTCGGTCAGTTCACTCGGTGGCGCATGGCGCCTGTGCTGATAAGTCCCTGGCGAAGGCGAATGGTGCAATACACCACAGCCCTGTCCAAATGCACTCCGATCAAGCGGGCTGTCTGGGGCGACCTGCTGCGTATTCGTATGTCGGCTTTTTCCAATCATCTTCGCGTGACTCGCGATGCAATAAGAGGGCAAATTTCCGGGGGAGGGGGCGCAAGGATGACGTTGTTCAGCGATGTGCAACCTCCCTGGCGCTCATCCTACTACCACACGAACCGAGAGCTCATGCTTATGAAAATAGTCACGATGATTCTTCTCTCTTGCTTTGCTTGCTTTGTATGTAGCGTAACGAGGCCCGCGTCACTGGCCGTCGCAAGTCCGGTTACGTCAGGCTCCGGCACATCAGAGCTTGAGCCGATAAGGACGGTTGAGTTGAAATTTTCGGCATTCAATCGACACGACGCTGCCGCTATCGAAAACCTCTACGCCAGCGATGCAATCCTGCGTAGCCCAGACTATCCTGAGCTCCTTGGCAACTCGAAGATCGCCGATACATACCGTTGGATTTTCGACGCCATACCCGACGCGAAAGACAGCATCGTCACCATCGAAAGTGCGGCGAACCATGTCTACGTTCAGTTCGTCCTGTCCGGTCATCTGAAAGATGCAGGAAACAAACCCATCAGCGTTCGAATCATGTCGGTTTACACGATCAAGGATCACCTAGTTGTGAGTGACTCAACCTACTACGATCGAAAAGCGCCGTAGCTATGGCCGCTTGCTCTACTAGCCATGCCGGGTGCCATTTTTACTATCTTCCGGCGCATCTCTGAGCGCTCTATTTGGCCTTCCAGGCGGTGGCACTAATGAGAAGGCCGTTCACTGCAGTACAAAAAAGATGAGGTGACATGCGCTTCTATTGATTGCGTATCGACAACTCACGCAAGGACCGAGTTGTGCAGGCGCTGCAGGATCAGTTCGGCCAGGCGAGTCACGGCTGGTGACGGTTCCGCTTCGCTGCGATACAGCGCAAGGCCAAGGGTTGGCAATGAGGGAAGATGTGCGTTATGCGCATCTAGCGCACGCAGCTCCGACGGCAAACCTAGTGGTGTGCGCACGCTGATGCCCAGGCCAGCTTTCACCGCAGCCCAGGTTCCCGCCAGGCTCGCGCTGGTGAAAGCGATACGCCAGGAAATACCCGCGCGATCCAGCGCATCAATCGCCGCCGTTCGCATCAGACAAGGTGCATCGAGCACCACCAGCGGCAGCGGCTCGTCACTTTCGCGCAGCGTGGCAATTTGTTCGCTATCACCGATGATCCATCGCATCGGCAACGTGCATATGTGCTCGGCATGCGCCGTGCCAGGCTCGGTTTCCCAAGCCAAAGCCAAGTCGAGCTGGTCCGCGCCCAGCGACTGCAGCAATACCGCATTGCGCGCTATGTGCACTTCCACCCGCAATTTCGGATGCGCGCGCCTGAAGTGACCCAATATTTCCGGCAGCACGTTCTCGCCGAAATCCTCCTGCATGCCGAGGCGCACGGCACCATCGAGTTGAGTACCACGCATAGCGCTGACCGCTTCATCGTTGAGCTCTAGCAGACGTCGTGCATAAGCCAGCATGGTTTCGCCTGCTTCGGTCAGCGCCATGCCACGACCTGCTTTGCGTAACAGCGGCGTACCGGCCTGATCTTCCAGCTTTTTCAGTTGCGCGCTCACGGCAGAGGTCGATCGGGCCAGCCGCTCCGCAGCCTTGGCAAAGCTGCCCAGTTCGATGCCGGCAACGAAGCTGCGCATGACGTCCAGATCAAAGGTGATGCGTTGCATATAACCATCCTGCTTTACGGGATCATGAATTCATTAATTCCCGATTTTCAGCATCATGTTGGATCGCTAAGGTAGGTTCCGTCAAACCACTCGGAGCCACCTATGTCCCTCGATCCTCACTATGGCCAACAATCCCTGGGCGACCTGGCTCCCAAGCTGGCCGAACTCACCGACCAGACGCTGTTCGGCGACATCTGGCTGCGCCCCGGCTTGACGCCATGTGAGCGCAGCCTCGCCACGGTGTCGGCGCTGATCGCCCTCAACCGGGTCGAACAACTCCCGTTTCATTTGCGGCGTGCGCAGGACAACGGCATCAGTCGCGACACGCTGGCCGAGTTGATCACCCATCTTGCCTTCTATGCGGGATGGCCAAATGCGGCATCGGCAGTATCGGCACTGCGCACCGTGATGAATGAAGCGAAGACGCCATGATCACGATGCAGTACCGCATAGTTCTGCCTGCCGACTACGACATGGAGATCATTCGGCGGCGCATTGCGGAGCGGGGGCATCTCACGGACGATTTTCCGCAGTTGTCGTTCAAGGCTTACCTCTACGCTGATCGCAGCGCGGGCAATCGGGAAAACCTGTATGCACCGTTTTATCTGTGGCACGACACGCAAGGCATGAATACGTTTCTTGGTGGCATGGGGTTCGCCGGTGTCGTCGAATCGTTTGGTCGTCCCATCGTGCATACCTGGTCGGTGTGGTGTGCGGAAACGGCTCCCGATCTGTCCATCGCAACCCATGCGACGCGTGAAATACTGCCCATCGCCGCGCATGCCTCGCTGGGCGAGCTGCGCAATTCGGAAAGCATCGGTGCGCAGATGGATCTTGAGCGTGGTGCCATCGCAACGATTCGTGCCTATGACCCCACTACCTGGACGTTGCTGCGCTTTCGACTGTGGCAAAGCAACATCCATCCATCGGTGGAAGATGGTGTTGATGTTTACATGGTCGGTCATCTTTCCCAGCCTTCAGCAAAGCACTAACCATCAGGAGATTGCTCATGCCCCTCGTTCGCATCGCCATGCGCCGCGGCAAACCCTCGGCCTACATTGCTGCTGTACGTGACAGCATCTATACCGCCATGCGTGAAAGTTTCGATGTGCCAGAAAACGATCGTTTCATCTTGGTTAGCCAGCATGATGCCGATGAATTCGACTGCGATCCTCGTTATATGGATATCGTACGAAGCGATGATCTGGTCGTCATTCAGATTGCTTGCCGCGACTCTCGCTCGGTAACGCAGAAACAAGCATTCTTTCGATGCGTAGCAGAGAAACTCGCCATCGCTCCGGGACTTCGCCCCGAGGATGTGTTTATCAATCTGCTAGAGACGGCCAAGGAAAACTGGTCGTTTGGCAACGGCATCGCACAATACGCATGATCCGCTTGGACGAGTAGTTAGACGCCACTACTCGCTGCCTGAGGAGGCAATTGAAAAACCTATGGCTCGTGATGCAAAAGTAATAATCACCAGCACGAGTAGCGTCGAGAACGGATCCCAAAGACCCTTCAACATTGTTGCTAGTAGTGCCATTGGGATGACACCGCCGCCAAAAAATAGGAGGCCGATGATGACTGCGCCTAAGCCCCAGAGAGAATAGGTCAGGACGAACCCTAGCAACCACGTGACCAAGCCAAACACGTAGGAAGATATGAAAATTACAGAGCCCGTGAAGCCGCGAAGCCGTTTGAAAATGGAAAGCGGCATAAGTATCAAGATATCCAGCGCCACGGCTAGCCAACCAATAGCGATGAGAGGAGAGAGGAGATGATCCGCGGCCCATGTACTGCCAAGAATGAAAACAACTGGCAGAGCGAGGATACCGACGAGCACTACGATGCCGAACAGGGCACCGTCTGTCTGCTTTAGTGTGTCAACCATTTCGTCTGTCCCTGTGCTGACGTGTAACTGCGCTATACATCCTTGATGCGCTTGGATGCCCCACTCAATGCGCTGATTCCATCGCAGCTTATCTGTGTCCAGTCCGGCTAACAACCGGATGGGTACTGACGGCGGGTCTCGATGTGGTAATTTCACTGCCGGTGTCGGCGCAAATCTGTTTCACACAGCCTGGACCCACAGCGAACATCAGCAATCCCGCGACGCAATGCTGAGAAAATTGCTGGCGCTAACCGACCGACAACAACGCTGTTGTCAAAGAAATTCCGATTGAAAACACGCCGCATGTTCAATCTGCTCGTTACCGATTCACATCGGAGCGACAGCCAACTTGCCCGCTTCGGTTAACTCGCCACAACGAAAAACGCTGTCCGCCGCAACGGATTTGGACCACGGGTCGGAATCCCAGGAAAAGTAGGTGAATCCAGCCAAACGCTTTTGTGCGACGACCGTTGCAAAGTTTGCGCGCATTTCCTTGACGAGCAGGGTGCGGCTCTCATCATGGATCGGGCACGTTGCACTTGAATTGGGAAATCCCCATTCCGTGATCCAGCATGGCTTGCCGCCACCGGCGCCTCGCGGACGACATTCGGCCATTGCTACATTCATGAAATGAGCGGTGCGCTGCGCCGCCGCTGACGGATTTCCAGGTTGGCCAGGCGAAGGATACGTATGCACGCCATACGCATCGACAAGCGAATCGAGGCCGTGCTGTCGAAGAAAGGTGAGGGTGGCCGATAGACCCACCATGTCTTCCTTTTTGTTGTTGTAAAGCTTGGCGCCATCCACGGCGTCAACCATGCCCGCGGAAATGATCGGTGTATGTCGATTCAACTTTGAATGATCGCGAACATCTTTCAGTACGGTTACTACTTTCAGGTACTGCACAAACCCTTTGGCGATTTGCTTGCCTTCCGGATCATTCGAAAGATCGGAAAGCGTAAACGTTTTTCCTTCGCCAGGTAGCGGAAATTCCGGATTAAAAGCGGCCCAATTTATCTCATTGCCCAACTCCACGCCGGCCAACCCAATGCCGTTGGCATCCAGACTGTTGAACAAGGTCTGGAAAGCGGCCTTTGAAAGCGTCGGATCGGCAGAAGACAGCGGGTGGCCGCCCCACATCTGCGGGAATTCGTCGGGTTTGTAGGGCCGCACCGGTGCATTCGGTGAGTATTCGGGGCTAACGATCAGCTGGATCTTGATCCCCTGCGCATACAGACGCTTTGCGAAATCGATACCTTTCGCATCGCTACTGATGCCACAGCGAATAATCCGCACGTGGGCAGTCTTAAGTTGCGCAATAAGTGCATTCTGATCGGCAACACTCGCGCGCAGAGGATTGACTGCATTCACGCCAATGACAACGGTTTGCGCGTGGGCTATGTCAAAAAGCGATAGAAGTGCCAGAGAAGCCGCGAGTAGGGTGACGGCGCGAACAATCCTTATTCCGAACATAGACGTTTTCCGATAGAAGATAGATGTCTAAATAAGAAGCATCCAGCGCGGACCACTACATCGGGCTCAATGCCAGCGTTCCTGTGCATCTGTAAGTGCGCCGCATCGGAAGATAGCAGAATGGATCGGGGACATTTGAAAGTGAAACTCAGGCTACCCTCCATTCGCCGGGCCAAGTGTTTGGCTTAGCTCACGATCCGTCTCAAATGGGTTGTAACGAAGCGGCGGCTTACTCAATGTTTAGGGCTTTTAAATGGATTTGAAAAGTCCTTTGAGTTCGGAAACAGATACAGTTCATCTGCGGCATAGTTGGTCATTAGATGAAAGCGGCTGAAAATCGGTATACCCAAATTGCCTTTAACCCGAAGCGAATTCTCTGTAGTTGCGGCTTCCGCGGTAAAGTTCGTGGGTACGTCATGGAAAGTGAAATTCGCGAGGGATACCGTCCGTAGCGTAGCGACAACGACTGGTTTCTTGCCTCCAGCTCCGCCGGTTTCCGAATCTGTATGAGGCCGGTTGCTCAGAAGATGTTGTGGCTTCCAATACGAAGGGAAGAGATCAAGCGGAGATCCGTTCCCGAGATCAAAGAAAACAGGAATCGGTGATTTTCCTTCCACAGAAATGTCGAGTACGCGATTGCCCGCGATCGGTTTCAGAACCACGCGTTGAGCGCCTATCGGCACTTTGAACGAGTCTGGGGCGAGAAAGGCAATTCTTCGCTTCTCAAAGTCAATGTCTACAACGAAGGCGTTGAAGGCTTCTTGTCCAAGAATCGCTGCGATCGGAACGCCTACGGTCCGACCGATGGCATCGAGGTCTAACTTTGTCGCTACAATCCCGTTTATCCTTGCATTGCCGAGTTGGATTGAGATGCCTTTGCAAAGAGCGGCATTGTCCGATCCGCCAGCGCCCTCCATTCCAATCTCGCCAGAGCAACGGATGCCAGCGGCATCTGCAACCTCATGCCCAACAACTGTCGTTTCTGCTCCGCTATCCAGCAGAAGCATCGCCTCTCGTCCATTAACCCGTGCGGGTATGAAGATGCGTTTGGAATCGACGAATTTGAAGTCGATCCATCCACTCGAATTGGACGGAGATGAAAATGTCTTTGTGACGAGGTCCTTGGGCCGATTCAGAAGTTCGATTGGAAATGCGGCATTCAGAACGACATGGCTGGCATGCAAATCCGTCTGACTGGCCTCGTTTCCCGATTTGACTTTCTGCGCAAATGGCTGCTGCACGCCCTGGATCATCTTCCAATCGGAATAGACAACAATACGGGAACGTCCATCCTCGGTCATGCGGATCGCACCGAGTTGACCCGAGGACGGCTGAATGAAGAAGTCAAACGTATCTTCGTCACCAAACGAAACTCGAAAGATATGCCATAGCGTCTTGTCGTAAAACTCGTCGGGCCTTGCGCTGACGCCCGCGTGCATTTCGCCAACGAAAATTCCAGCAAACAGCAGCGCCGATTCACGCCGCATCGTGGTCAATTCACTGTTCGACAGCGTGATCGCCTGACCGCTCAGGTTCGTCTTCCACCCGCCACTTTCAGCGACAGCAACAGCGGTCTGAATTGAGTCGAGGTCCTCGCGCTCCCAGTACAAACCTCGACGAGTCGTCCAGACTTCCTTCGTTCCAGGAAGGCCTCCATCAACGATGCTGCCGGATATATGCGCAGAACTCATTTTCTTAAATGCAACGCCGCCCCGCCAAGTCAAGTACTGATCGACGGCTTCAATCTTCACCGGCCGAGCAACCGTCGTCGGTCCGGCTGTCACAACCAGTGCGATCGCGGGTGAAAAGGCCAGCCATCCTATAAGAATCAATAGGGCCGCCGATCTTGCAGATACGAGAGCTGCACGAACAGAGAACATGGCCATAGAAAATCTCACTTCGGGGATGCTCGAAGAGGATTTAAAGTTATCCCTTTGAGGATAACAAGCTAGACAAAGGGGGCTAGACAAAGGGCTCAGAGTCTGAAGCATCCTCACAATTCCCGGCGCCGGCCATCCACTCATTGAGCTGCTGGAAGCGTGTCCGCAGCGGTTGCAGCTTGTTGACCGCGAACACTTGAGCGACCGGAATCACTGAGCCGAAACCGGTCGTACCCGTTGACGCCAAGCCGAGCAGCTGCGGCGGCACGCGATGCGCGGCCTCAACTTTTCCTCGAGGATGGTGAGGGCGTGGATGGATGGTCGCCACGCCAACTGTGCGAACGGTTACTACGCGTACCCAATGCCTCATGGCATGTTCTGGGATGCGTCCGACGTCCACGCCGGATCGATCCACCAGGTGCGATCAGGAACTGCTGATGATCCCGATCGTTGGGATAGCCATCGCATGCCAGGGCGGGCGAATGACATTCGATTCGTTGAGGAACTTGTTGCTGAAGAATCATCTCTGCGGCACGGTCCATCCAGCACGATGCCGCTGATATCGCGGGCGGGAATAAGACTTCGGACTTTTTGGAATCGACGAGTATGTCGTTAGCGCGCAGCGGTTGACACGGTGGAGCGGCGATAGCAGACTCAATGTCAAGGAGCGTAGAAACTCCTCTAACAGCGGTACCCACCTCCGACAAATCGGTGGGTTTTTTGTGCCTATGTGTCTTATGGGTATAACCGACGCGATGCCTGCGTCGGGAGGGCGGCTAATACAACACCCGCAAGGGGAATACGCCCGCCGTCTGTTAGCGGTTTCTAACCTCCCGACTTCCCGTCCGGCGTAACGCTGTGGATGGGCACTTCTACGGAATGAGGAGGCGGCCATGTCAACGTTCGATTCGGATGATCGGGAAACGGTGGGCTATTTTCTGCCGGAGGACAGCCAGCTCCGGCTGCAGAAGCTGCGCGAGTACGCCAAGTTCCTCTCGCATATCGCGCAACCGCGCACGCCGGACGTGCAGCAGGAATGGATCCCCGCGATCCATGTGGGGCAGGTGGCGATCTGCCTCGAATTGCTGGCGGAGCAAGTGGGTCTCGTGCTGAACGACCTTTCGTTTCCGGCCTACTGGCGCGAAAGCGAGTCAGCGCCTGCGGCCGACGTCGCTGCGACGCGTGACGCCGCAGAGGTGATGCCCAACGACGCGAGTGCGTGCTACACCTTCGGCATGACCCTCGATCAGGTCGATATGCTCAACCAGCTGATCGCCATGATTACCGCTCATGGCGATGTAGTGAACGCCAGCCATGAAGCCGAGCTGGCCGACCACACGCTGTCGCTACTGGGGCATGCCATCTTCAACGACGCGCGCGCCGTGCGCGAAATCATCCGCCAGCTGGAATCGCAGCGGCTCAACCCGCGCAATTCGCAACCCGGCGTAAGCGAAGAGCAGGGCGTCTACCACGTCGCGCGAAAACGCTCTCGGGTTCACTGGCTGAAGAACGCAAGCACGGGTCAGATTCAGATGTTGCCAAGGAGAGCGACAGTGCATGTGTAATGTCAGGGAGAGCCTTGCAAATATTGGCGTCTGTCATTGCGCAGCTCGGCATGAAAACAGTCGAGCGAACATAACTATCTCTCACGTCCTGTTGACTGATCGAAGCCCGAAAGATCAGGTCGAGGAAATAGCGAAGTCTCAGACTCGCGAAAGTTCGTCGCGTCAAACAGAAATCGCCGAGGGTATGCCGCCTGTCGATGATCAAAGACCACGCACATCTGCTGCTCAGCGTGGTCTGCATGTGAGCTACGTGGCCCCTGTCGTGGGCAGCACCTTCCGTGGAAGATGACGGGCTCATCGCTGCTCTCAACAGCGCCGGTCATGCTCTTTTTGTTTCCGCCCTTACCGGCAGGCCCGCATCGCGCTATGGTCTGAGAGTGTGAGCCGTAATGCGGATTCCGATCGGTCTGAACACTGATTCCGGTGAAGGCTGAACACGCCGCAAGCACGAAGACGCTGGCCGTCATGACCGGAGCTTCGCCGCCTTTGAGGGTCACATTTTGAAGGTTAAGTATCCCCCGGCAAAGCCGCGGGATACTTCTAGGACGGTGACCATTTGAAGGTGACAGCCGCGCCGGCAGGAAGCGTGTAGTCGAAGGTTTGGCTATTCCAGGCTACGGTGAAGATCGTCGACGAACTGCCGCCGTTGAATGCGACGAGTACCAATGTTCCGTCGGGATTGACGAAACCAACGTCCTGAATGCCAGTCGAATCTTGCGTTGTGGTGGAAATGACGTGGGCTCCAGGCGTAACAAATTTGCCGATGTGTCCCAACGCGTAATAAGTGGTGTTGTAGTAGATGGAAGCAGGGCTGGTGCTGGAATCCACAGTAACGATACCCACACAGTTGTAGCATCCACCATTGGTCGGCCCTTCGTTCTGGTTCAAAGCCAGGTTCCATCCCAGGATGCTTCTCCCGCTGTTCTGAGGAACGCCGATGGTGAGTTCTTGCATCTGGGTCTTGAACCCCGATGCAGAGAAGGTCGATCCGGTGAGCGTTGGGCAAGTCCCAGCTCCGCCGGGACAGCTTACGGTGCCACTTGCTTCAGTAAACCAAACCCCCTTGGTCGTATCCATGGCCTGCACAGTCTGCATCGACGAGACGCTTCCGTTGTACCAATGGAACGAGGTGCCGACGAGATAGCTGGAGGCACTGGAACCGAGCAATGTCTGCGCATAACTTGAATCGGCGAAGTTGTCTTCAAGGCCAAATATCTTTACGGAGCTGAGACTCGCATCTGCCAACGCGGGAGCAAGATTGTTGACGATGAAGCTGGCTTCGTCGTTTGCCGTAAGTATCGCGGAGGGATATCCGCCTTGCGTATTGAGAGGTTCATTCTGCGGTGACACCGCGGAGATCTGCAGCCCCTGGTTTGCATAGGCCTGGATGAATTTGACAAAGTAATTGGCGAGGTATGGAAAGTCCGCAGCGATGATCTGCGATGTGCTATTCGAGGCGCCGCTGACTCCATCCATGGAACTGTTCGTCTTCATCCACGCCGGAGGACTCCAGGGCTCCGCCAACAGTTTCATATTGGAGTTCAATGAGGAAATGTCCTGCAGGATAGGAACAATCGCATTGAGGTCATGTGCGATGGAGAAATTCGCAAGCTCCGGGTCCGTCGCCCCTGCGGGCATGTCGTCATAGCTGTAGCTGCCCGACGCGCTCATGTCGCTCGCTCCCATCGGTACGCGAACCATATTGAAGCCCACACCACTCTGCGTGTAGAGCTGTTGGAGCAGAGGACTTAACTGTGAGGAAGGCAGCGCATCGAGAACTGTGGCGGCTGAGTCGGTAAGCGCCGCCCCTACGCCATCCCATGGCTGTAGCACGGAAGATGGCGTGACCTGAATCGTGTACGTGCCGCTGCCGCTGCCGCTACCAAAATAGACGAGCGGTTGAGAGGCCAGAAGGTTGGATTTATCGCCAGTCGTCATGGTGACGGAAACTGCAACTTGCGCAGAAGTGACGGAGGGCACGCATGCTCCGAAAATGAGAATCACAGCCATTGCGTGGGCGATTCGTTGAAATGTCATCGTTCTTTTTTTCCTTATACCCGTTTACATGGATGCCTTGCAGTGAACGATAGCGGTGCTGTTGATTGAGTACCTCTCGACGCTCCTCAAGATTGTGTAGCACGACGCTTAAGAGTCCAGCATTACTGTGACCTTATCCCCGTAGCTGTCTTCAGTGACGACTACCCAAACGCGATACTTTAATCGCGTGTTGCGGATACTCGAAGACCTTGGCCGGATCGAGGCGAATAATTTTAGTTCGGATTGGCGAAAGATCGTATCGCTCGACTTTGGCTTCGATCTTTCCTACGGATTGGGACCACGCTTGAAGCTCGTCAAAGACCCTGAGTTGAGTAGCGCTGAGTCGAGAGAGTTTGTAAGCGATCTTGATCAGGTCCTGCAGTCTCCCGCTAGGATTATGAGGAAACAGAACCGGCCAAAGCAGAGGCTCGGGTATGGCAATACTGACGCGGAGAACAGCCCATCTCCCGCTTGAAGGCAAAGCTGAACGCGCTGTCGGATTCGTAACCGAGAGAAAGCGCGATGACTGAGACAGTATCGTGCGAGTTCATGAGCCGATCGCCTGCGAGGAGCATCCGCCACCGAGTCAGGTACCCCATGACTGAGACTCCCACCTTCTCCTTAAAGCGCAGCGCGAAGGCCGACCGCGACATGCCGGCCCGCCCGGCGAGTTCGTGCAAGGTCCAGCGATAGCCAGGGCGCTCGTGCATTGCCGTCATAGCTATAAACAACTGCTGATCAGCGAGCGCAAAGAGCCAGCCGACTCTTTCCGTTTCTTTCTGTGTCACATGCAGCCGGAGCAACTCGATCAGCATCATCTGCGCGAGGTACTCGCCGAGGAGCACACCTCCCGGCTGCGGGTTCTGCAACACTGCAATCATGCGTTCCAAATACCACTGCATGACGGCACGGTCCGCATGACTCCGGATATGTAAAAGAGACGGAAGCAAACCCAGCAGGGTGCTCGCGTGTTCTGTGGCAAACGTAAAGAAAGCTGTGAGACCCAGGCATGCCCCACCGCCTTGCCACGAAACAATGCCCCCATTCAGTGGCTCAGTAACGACAGATCGGACGTCGACTGGGGTGACCGCGAGATCGCTTCCGAGGCGGAATGCCGGCCCGTGCGGTAACGCCACAAAATCTCCCGCTTCCAGCCGCACAGCCTCATCGACACCTTCGATTGAAAGCCAGCAGTGGCCTGAGACCAGCGCAAAGCACAAGAAGCAATTGCTTCGCTCGAGCTGAAAGGACCAATCTCCTCCCGCGTCGATTCCGCCGGACATGTAGCTGCGTGGCTTGAGGAGCGAGAGCACGTCAGAGAGAGGGTCAGCCCCGACGCTGGACGATCTCGATATATTTGAGGACTGCATCGCATAGATTGTATCGTCAGGTCCTCCTAATATGATGCGAAGAAGACCTACGATATGCATGTCTTTGTGACCGGCGCTACAGGATTCTTTGGATTTGCGATCGTTAAAGAGCCTATTCCGGCCGCCCACCTGATGACTGGCTTAGCGCGCTCTGAGGCCCTGGGAAGTGACTCGGATGAGAGTTGGGTTCTGATTAGGGATGGGTCTTATGGAAACAAGAATAGTCACGGTGGTGGGAGCTTCGGGAACCCTGGGGTCGGAGATCGTCCGGGCCTTGCTTGAAAAAGGTGCCCGGGTCAGGGCCATGGTTCGGGCCACCAGCAACCGCACCAAACTCGAATCCCTCGGGGTGACGGAATTTGTGGTGGCCGACCTTATGGACGCCACTTCGCTACAGTCGGCTCTGACAGCCGAACCCCGGGCCGAGGCTGTGGTTACCAGCGCCGCGGGCTTCACCACCCATTCGGCCCGCACGAAGGGAGACAACTCACGGACGGACACCGAGGGGTATCGGAATCTGGTGGACGCGGCCAAGAATGCGGGCGTGCCTCGCGTAATCCTGATCTCGATTCTCGAATGCGACAAGGCTCCCGATGTGCCTCATTTCTCTCAAAAGTTCGTGACCGAGAAATACCTGGCCGAGAAACGCCAGCCGTACCTCGCCCTGCGCGCCGGGGCCTTCCTTGACCGAGCCCAGGACGTCGTTGCCCTAAAGGTTCGCAAAGGAGTCTTCCCTGACATTGTCCCTGGCGTCGCCCTCGACATGATCTACTCTCCGGATCTCGCTCGATACGCGGCCGAGGCCGCCCTCGACCTGCCAGCCTCGGCCCTGAACCAGAGCGTGGATATACGCTGTAATGTTCCCGCCACCGGACCAATGGTAGCTGCGGCCTTCACCCGGGTCTTGGGCCGACAGGTGGTCGCCAAACCCGTCTTTCCACCCCTCTTTGTCGGCATATTGCCGCTGGTGGCCTGGTTCGTCCCGCGCCTCCAGGACCAGGTCGCCGTGCTGGCGTGGATCCGAAGGGGAGGCTATGTAAGCCACGAGAGCCAAAAGCAGAAGGACCTCTTCGGCGAACTGCCGACCATCGAGGACTCGGTGGCCCGCTACTGCCGGGACAAGGGTCTAATCAAGCCAACAGCCTCCTGAATGTTTCAGTGCGTGCTGCACATTGAAGGTCATCGAGATCAACGGAAACGGGTGCCGTACTGCAGTACAAACTGTTGATGGATAACACGCCGCGAAAGAGACGTCGAGTTTTTGAAAGCACGGTTTAGCATTTTGAATGGCTCGTCACGCGATATTCCCTTGCGTCAGCCCAAAATCAAAACTGGTCATTTCGAAGTGACCTAAGGATGACGAAATAAGCGAGATCGAAACTTATTCCTGGAGTTACCAGGATTTAGTGGACGCGTGATCGGCCGCTTCGGTGTGCCGCTTCGAACTCAATTCGGACTAACGCCACCGAGATAGCTATGGCGGCGTGTCGGGTTGTAGAAGCCTTCGATGTATTCGGTTACGTCCAGAACAGCAGTCTCTCGGTCAGCATAGATGCGCTTCTTAATACGTTCCTTTTTCAGGCTGCTGAAGAAAGACTCTGCCACTGCGTTGTCCCAGCAGTTTCCTCGCCTGCTCATGCTTGGTTCGAGATGGTGACTCTTGCAGAAGCGCCGCCAAGCGTCGCTCCCGTACTGAGTTCCTTGATCCGAGTGTATGCGGCCGTCGGCTTCGAACGGCTTTCATAAGAGCTTCCAGAACCAGTTCCCGGTGGATCGTCGGCTTGGCTGCCCAGCCGACGATTTTGCGGGAAAAGAGATCGATGACCACTGCTAGATACAACCAGCCCTGCCAAAGCCAAGAAAAGCTGGTAACTCCAGATCCACAAAGTACATGTATTCGGAGAGGGGAGTTCGGCCACGCGAGTGTCAAAAAGTACATCCGCGTTCCTCGGCAGACATTCGAGGTCGCGCCGCTAATGGTTGGCAACGCCGCACTTATCCGGCGCCTAAAATTCAGCCTTGGCAAGGCAGCAACCATAGGCAGAACAGCACCTATGCCATCCATCATTGAAAGGAGCACCATTCATGATTGAGCAGAAACTACCGTCGTCCGCTTCGTCCCCCGCTAGAGTCGTCGACACGTTGCCGGTGTCCCTACCCGAAACGTCGCTAGCCGGCTTCGAACATCGTTACGAGACAGTTGGCGGAACGAGGCTTCACTACGTGGAGGGTGGGCAAAGCGATGGCGACATCGTGGTGCTCCTTGCCGGCTTCCCCGAAAGCTGGTTCGCCTGGCGCAAAGTAATCCCGCAGCTCGCTCCGAACTTCAAAGTTATCGCTATCGATTTGCCCGGACAAGGAGATTCCGATCGTCCACTAGACGGATACGATACCCAGACGTTAGCCATAAAAGTGCATGGTCTGCTTGAGCAGTTGAACATCAAGCGCTACTTCATGGCCGCTCACGACGTGGGCGCGTGGGTAGCTTATCCCTACGCGATGCTTTTTAGTGACGAGGTTGAACGACTGGCTTTGTTTGATGCAGGTATTCCAGGTGTCACCCTTCCCGATGCATTACCGATCGCGCCGGACCGTGCATGGCGTACCTGGCATTTCGCATTCCACGCAATTCCTGATCTTCCAGAGCTTTTGATAGCTGGCCATGAACGCGAATACTTAGATTGGTTTTTGCGCCGAAAGACAGCCAATCCAGCGACGTTCTCAGACGGCGACATCGAAGAATATCTACGCATCTTTAAAAAGGACGGCGGTCTGAGGGCGGGGCTTGCTTACTATCGATCGGCTGCCCAGTCCGCAATACAGAATAAGGCATTGTCCGGCAAAGGAAAATTAAAAGCTCCGCTTCTCGCTGTTGGTTCGGACCAAGGATCGATTGCGGACATGGCATCCCCATTACGGGCTTATGCGGATGATGTGCGTGGATTAATCATTGCCAACTGTGGCCATTTCTTGCCAGAAGAGCAGCCGAAAGCAGTCGCAGAAGAACTCATCGCTTTCTTTAGTGAGAAGCCGCACGACACCCGCGCAGAAGTTGACACCGTCGACCAGCGATAGCAGACTCGATGTCAAGGAGCGTAGAAACTCCTTAGACAGCGGTCCCCACCTCCGACAAACCGGTGGGTTTTTTGTACCTACGTTTTTGTAGGTGCAGCCGACGCGATGCCTGCGTCGGGAGGGCGGCTAATACAACACCCGCAAGGGGAATACGCCCGCCGTCTGTCTACGGTTTCTAACCTCCCGACTTCCCGTCCAGCGTCATGCCGTGGACGGGCACTTCTACGGAATGAGGAGTCAGCCATGTCGACGTTCGATTCGGATGATCGGGAAACGATGGGTTATTTTTTGCCGGAGGACAGCCAGCTCCGGCTGCAGAAGCTGCGCGAGTACGCCGAGTTCCTCTCGCATATCGCGCAACCGCGCACGCCGGACGTGCAGCAGGAATGGATCCCAGAGATCCATGTGGGGCAGGTGGCGATCTGCCTCGAATTGCTGGCGGAGCAAGTGGGTCTCGTGCTGAATGACCTTTCGTTTCCGGCCTACTGGCGCGAAAGCGAGTCAGCGCCTGCGGCCGACGTCGCTGCGACGCGTGACGCCGCAGAGGTGATGCCCAACGACGCGAGTGCGTGCTACACCTTCGGCATGACCCTCGATCAGGTCGATATGCTCAACCAGCTGATCGCCATGATTACCGCTCATGGCGATGTAGTGAACGCCAGCCATGAAGCCGAGCTGGCCGACCACACGCTGTCGCTACTGGGGCATGCCATCTTCAACGACGCGCGCGCCGTGCGCGAAATCATCCGCCAGGTGGAATCGCAGCAGCTCAACCCGCGCAATTCGCAACCCGGCGTAAGCGAAGAGCAGGGCGTCTACCACGTCGCGCGAAAACGCTCTCGGGTTCACTGGGTAAAGAATGCAATCGCGAGTCAGATGCCGGTGTTGCCAAGGAGCGCGCCGTTCGGATCGAAGGCGTATAGTTTGGGGAGCTCGCTGCAACGGCGAGCTATGCGATGTACTCATTAACTTACGGGAAGAACGTTATGAAAATCGTTTCATCGTCTGCCGTGTTATCAGTGATCGTCGGTCTCGCTGCATTGGGCATGAGTGGATATAGCGGCGGAGCTCAAGCTCGAGCTCAAATACTGCCTCCACCCAGCGTGTGTGTCTTGTTATATCAAAGTTGTATTAAAGATGGTGGTACCCGGGCGGAGTGTGCACCGCTGCTCGTGGGCTGCAGTCCTTAGTACTCAGTACTTTGTTCGACAACCTTCGTAGAAACTCAATCCACAAATAGAGCACCAAGTCTCTCCGTGCCGAGCGCAGAGAGACGCTTGGAAATTTGCAGGAATTCGTGGATAAACGAAGGGAATTGAAAGATGGTGGAGCAGAGGGTATGAGGATCAAACTGACCGCCTCCTAAATCTTGAACCGGCCTACGGTAGAGAGTAGCCCCCTCAAATGTCCGCTTCCACTCAGAGCGGACACTAGTAGGTTTCAAGTAATGGCTCGAACTCGAAGAGCATGTGCTCTGGAATGTCCAGACGTCCGTCTTCGTAGGCGCAGGTGAAGATTGTTTTGTCCACCACATGGGCCAAGAACAAAACTGGCCCCGGTACGT
>Ga0302315_10002494_pt1 | contig 17343 bp, 21 predicted proteins | sample III_Palsa_N3_1_FD_200532 | JGI IMG/M metagenome (GOLD analysis project Ga0302315, IMG submission 200532) | Peat permafrost microbial communities from Stordalen Mire near Abisko, Sweden - III_Palsa_N3_1 | ecosystem: Environmental > Terrestrial > Soil > Palsa > Peat permafrost | place: Sweden... | reverse complement strand
ACCAACCTTAATTTATGCACAGATGCAATGCAGGAGCGCATTTCATTTGTGCATAAAGCCCACTAATAAAAAGGGCCAACCTTTTGATTAGCCTTTTAATATAATAAATTTATTACTACTGTAATCTGAACTTGTCTTTTATATCATCCCAGTTCTTCATACTTTCCTCTGTGGAGGTGGCAACGCGCTCCCTAACAAGGTCAATGTGCCATTGTGGTATTTCTATATTATCAGGGTCAAAATCTGCACTTATAAGTTCGACAAAGCCCAGGGACTTTACAAGCTCCAGAAAGAACTCGTTTTTATCGTCGGGGATGCTTACCGTATATTGCTTCATCGGCGTATTTTTATACTAAAAAAACGAATATAATTATCTGTTGGTTTGGCTATATAGTTTATTTTTGCTGTTTTATGCACAGATGCAATGTTGTGGGCGCATTTCATTTGTGCATAAAGGTAACGTTATAAAATCCTGATTATACCTCCGATAAAGCTCCCTCAGGCTTTGGGGCTATAGGGGCAATGGGCGTAGGCTTAACCTGTTTGTTTACAAAGTACATTAAGGTGGCGCTTACAATGCTGGCGCCAATGGTTACATAGCCCAGCGTGTCGTAATGTTCCAGTTTACTATCTGGCGTGGTTTGCACTACTATTGTTCCGGCAATAAATGCGCCTATGCCCCCGGCGATTTGCTGTATGGACGAGTTGACGCTCATAAAGGCCCCTCTGTCTTGCATAGACGGAATACCGGACATCATGGCCGATGAAGAAATAATACGTGAAGTGATGGCTGTAAATAGAAACACATTTACAAGGCAAACCAGCCAGAAGGGGGTAAGGCCAAAATTAGTGTATATAGCTATGGTGATCATGCTAAGAACAGAGCCAAACAAGAATACATTGTAGCGGCCCAGCTTGTCGCTGTACTTGCCTATTAATGGGCCGGTAATGATGGAAACAACGCCTGTAATGCCGTACAAAAGCGGCAATTGATCCATAGTAAGCCCCAGGTTGCGGGTAGAAAACGCGCTGCCAAACGGCATAAGCATAAACCCGCCAGTGGTAAGCAGGGCCGTGGCCGCAAAGGGAAGCAGGTAACGGGGGGCGGTGATGGTTTTATAAAGATGCTGAAAAGGGTTCCTGTCTGTTTTTACTTTAAGATGCTCTGTAATGGGTTTCATGTACACCGCAATTACTATGGCAATGATAACGCTAAAGCCTACAATCATCCAAAATGGGGAGTGCCAGCCTAAGTGATTTGCCAGCAATAGCCCTATGGGGATGCCTAATACCTGGCTGGCGGCAAAACCCATCTGCACAAAACCCATTACCCGGCCTCTTACCTCCAGCCTGAACAGGTCGGTAATGATGGCGAAACCAATGGAGCTTATAACCCCGCCGAAAATGCCGGTAACAATGCGCGCAAAAAGCAGAAAGCTGTGCGAAGTGGCGGAGGCGCAAAGTACGGTGCCTATAATGAAGCCTGCATAAAAGAATAGCAGTAATTTTTTACGGTCGAATTTATCTGCGAAGCCGGCGGCAAGCAGGCCAGAGGCCCCTGCGCTAAAGGCATAGGCGGATACCACCGAGCTAAACTGGGAGGTATTGATATTAAGCTCGTCTAGCAGCAATGCGCCAAGGGGAGAGAGTACCATAAAATCAAGTATTATAGTAAACTGTAGTATGGTGAGTATGGCTATAACGAAGATTTCGTAGTTGGAGAATATTCTTTTTTTAGGCTCGGCGCTTTCCATAAAATTCTATCTGAATGCAAATATAAAAATAAATTTTGGAGGCTATATGTACTGTTTATGCACAATGCAATGCTGGGGCCGCATTTCATTTGTGCATAAAGCCAGCTGAAATACTAGGATTGCTTAGAAGAATTTGTTGAAAATTTGCCAGAGGAAGGGCTATTTAATAACTTTGGATTTTAATATAATAGCTGATGGATTTTAATTTTTCTTTTACAATAGATTATAGTTCAATAAAGGGAAGCGAATTAAAAAGTATTAACACAAACTTTCGCGAAATAAGAAGTGTTCTGAATAATGAGAATATGAGGTTATACGATGGAACCAAAGGTTTTTACGTTATAGGCTATAGCATACAAAAAAGAATTATAGGTATATATTTTGACACTGAAACCAATAAGTGCGATATTAGATTAACTAAAGTTAGTTTGCCCGATGAAAAAAAAATCCAAGACTTCTACTGCTGCTGTTAAGCCTGTGGCCAAAAAGGCGACTGAGGCTAAAAAAACTGCTACTACTAAAAGGATATCTAAATCTGCTTTGGCGCCTAACATATTACAAAATATGACCGAGGAGGAATTGGACAAATACACTTATGAGCAATTTGGCGGTAAGAAACCCATATCTGCCGCTGAATTTTTTTCCAAATTGAAATTAAAAAAGAATAAGTAGTTTACTGCTTCATTTACATATCTTTCAAGTATAACAAAAGCAAAACATTTCCCTGTTTATGCACAGATGCAATGCTATGATTCGCATTTCATTTGTGCATAAAGCCCACTAATAAAAAAGGCCAACTTTGCAGTCAGCCTTTACTGGTTTATTACTATTACTACTTAAAAATCCTTAGAGGTGGCGGGGGTTACTGCCGGGTTGTCCATAGCGCCTTTAATGGCTTTTACCAGTTCGTTCATTTTCTCCTGACTCTGCTTTTTAATGTTGTTCCAGCCAGAAAGGGTAAGGGTATATTTGCCGCAGGCAGGTAATGCGCCTTCTAATCCGCCGCCATTGCCTTTGTCCGAAGTGTGCATTAGCTCAGTAACAGTATATTTGTATTTACCGTCTTTGCATACAATAGTAACTGTGTAGTTTACTGTTCCGTTATGGCTCATGCCCACTTGAGGCGCAGGATATTTAACCGCAAAAGAACCTTTGTAGCTGTATATGCCCTCGGCTTTGCTGTCTTTTATTACAGCGGATTGTATAGAGTTAATACTTTTAGCCCTGGCATAAAGATCTGCCTTACTGGTCGCTGTTACAGCTACCACCTCGGTATAGGTTATCTTTTTGGTCATGGAGTCCACAGGGAACTGGGCAAAGGCATTTATAGAGATAAATGCAGCCAGCAGAAGTATAAGATTTCTCATATTATATAATTATTTTAATGTGTAGTTGAATCAATTTAAGATGCAATTTACCGTAAAAGTTCCAAAAATCTAAGCGGGAATGTAAACAACTTTTTTAGTCTCGAAGAATTCTTCCTCAAAAAAATCGCTTAGGCTGTAAACAACATGCTTCTTTTTTAGGGCCTGTAGTTCTTCGGCCAGGTCGCCGCCCTTTAGGTATAGTATGCCGTTGTTAAGCGGATTATGGTTCTCTTTCAAAAATTTGCCTTTTACCCATTCGTAAAAAGGGGCAAGCTGCGTTACGGCCCTGCTTAGCACAAAGTCGTACCTATTTCTAAGTTCTTCGGCCCTTATTTGTTCGGCTTTAATGTTTTGTAGCCTCAATGCCTGGCTTACTTCCTGCACCACCTTAATCTTTTTGCCAATGGAGTCTACCAAATGAAAATGAGAATCGGGATATAAAATGGCCAGTGGTATGCCCGGAAAGCCTCCGCCTGTGCCTACGTCCAGGATAAGCGAGCCGGACGTGAACTGCATTACCTTAGCCAGACTAAGGGAATGCAGTACATGCCGCTCGTATAGGAAATCGATATCTTTACGAGAGATTACGTTTATCTTTTCGTTCCAGTCTCTGTACAATTCGCCCAATTGAGTTAACTGCTTAACCTGAAGAGGGGTAAGATTTGGAAAGTATTTTAAAACTTGTTTCAAGGGGTTAAATAAAGTCTTTGCGGTTCTTTATAAGGTCGTACAACAACTCACGGGCGCGGTGTAGTTGCGCCTTTACGGTTCCCAGCGGGGCGTCTATTTGTGCGGCTATCTCTTCGTAAGAAAGCTCGTCGAAATAGCGTAGCCTTACTAAAGTCTGGTATTTGGAAGGCAGTTTGGTAACTATGGCCTGAATAATTTCTACCTTCTGGCTTTTTATAGCCTCTTCCTGAGGATCAAGGTTAACGTCTTTAATGTCTATGTCCGAAGAGTCTCCATCCTCGTTTTTATAAGGGTTGTGGATGCTCATGGTATCCAGCTTTTTCTTCCTTATAAAGTCTATGCAATTATTGGTGGCAATGCGGAATAACCAGGTGCTAAAGGTAAATTCGGGATTAAATTTGCGCAGGTTTTTAAAGGCTTTGGCAAAGGCTTCTATGGTAAGGTCTTCGGCGTCGTCCACATTTCTCACCATTTTCAGGATCATGTGGTAAACGGGTTTTTTATAGCGCTGCATCAACTCTGCATAAGCCTTCTCATCTCCCGTCTCTTTTGCCAGCTCTATCAGCTTAAAGTCCCTCTTGGCTTTTTCCGAGAACTCTTTTTCTTCGTTATTAGTTACATCCATTTATTATCGTTCTTCCTCAGCGCTCTTATCCCAAGGAAAATGTAATTTATTGCGTACACAAAATCCAGAACCGGAAACAGGAGCGGATTAAAGTTATCTCCCAATTTCCTTGAAATAAAGGCAAAGCTACAAATTAAAACCGAAGTTCTAAATAGAAAAAGGGTAATTATGAAGGGACTACTATAATTATTGATGGAAAAATAGACTGTTCCCAGGTAGAACAAGACAAGGGATACAGCTAAAACCCCTATTAATACTTTGTTCTTGAATTTGTAATGTCTTCCGGCTGACAAGTGCCTGGTTTTTTGGCTTATCCATCCCTTATAGGTGTCTTTGGGGTAACTTACTACCCTGCTTTGGGGAGAGAATACTACCCCCACATTGGTTTTAGTGGCAACTTCGTTGATTAAAAGGTCGTCATCTCCGCCGGTAATACCTTCGTGCGATTTGAACCCATTATTCTTTACAAACAACTCCTTTTTGTAAGCCAGGTTACGGCCCACGCCCATGTAGGGAAAACCGGCAAGGGCAAAAGACAGGTACTGCACCCCGGTGTAAAATGTTTCGTACCGGATAAGCTCATTCAAAAAGTCGTAAGGTTGTTCTTCGTAAGGGGAGTAGCCCAAAACGATCTCCTTGCCCTCTGTAAAACCCTCTGCCATGCTTTTTATCCAACGATTACTAAGGGGCAGGCAATCTGCATCGGTTAGTAGTATAACCTCTTTTGTAGCGCATTCTATAGCCTTAGTAAGTGCATATTTCTTTGGATTGATCCCTTTGGGGGTTGAGTTAATGGTAATCACTTTAATGGTGGGGTAATGGTCAAGAACTTCCAAGGTCTTGTCCGTAGACCTGTCGTTGGTAATGATGATCTCAAAATCGGGGTAGTCCTGGTTTAAAAGAGCAGGGATTAATTTTATAAGGTTCTTGTACTCGTTGTGGGCGGCCACCACTACCGACACCCCCTTGTTGCAGGAAGCGATAACGGGCCTGGCAAACAATATCCGCACAAAGAAAAACAGGAAATAAAAAAGCTGTACGGCTGTGGCTGCAATAAAAACGTAAAAAATAATAAGCGTCACGGATAGCTGTTTTGCTGTTAAAATAAGGACAAAGAAACATAAATACCATACTTTTGCAGCATTATGTTTTTTAAGATTACAACAACCGACAAAGGTTCCAAGGCAAGGGCAGGGGAACTTACTACCAGCCACGGCGTTATTAACACCCCCATATTTATGCCGGTGGGCACGGCGGGAACGGTAAAGGCAGTGCACCAGCGCGAACTGCAAAACGATATTAAGGCGCAGATTATTCTGGGAAATACTTACCATTTGTATTTGCGCCCGGGGCTTGACGTGCTGCAAAAGGCGGGGGGGCTGCACAAGTTTATAGGTTGGGACAAACCCATACTTACGGACAGCGGGGGATACCAGGTGTATTCCTTGTCCGACATACGCAAGATAAAAGAGGAGGGGGCCACGTTTAAGTCGCACATAGATGGGTCGTCGCACACGTTTACCCCAGAGAACGTAATGGATATACAACGCAAAATAGGGGCGGACATTATAATGGCGTTTGACGAGTGCACACCGTACCCCTGCGAATACCAGTACGCCAAAAACTCTATGGACATGACGCACCGCTGGCTGAAACGCTGCTGCGAACGCTTTGATAGTACGGAAGGATTATATGGCTACCAGCAACACCTGTTCCCTATAGTGCAGGGCAGCGTGTACAAAGACCTGCGGGAAAAATCTGCCGAGGCCATAGCCAGCTTTAACCGCGAGGGCAACGCCATAGGGGGCCTGTCTGTAGGGGAGCCTGCGGAGATGATGTACGAGATGACAGAGGAGGTATGCAAAATATTACCAGAAGACAAGCCGCGCTACTTAATGGGCGTGGGCACGCCCGAAAACCTGCTGGAGTCCATAGCTTTGGGGATAGATATGTTCGACTGTGTAATGCCCACCCGCAATGCCCGTAATGGCATGTTGTTTACTACCCAGGGTATTATTAACATCCGCAACGAAAAGTGGAAAACCGACTTTTCGCCCATAGACGTGGAACTGGGCGGTTTTACGAACGCCGCCTACAGCAAGGCCTACCTGCGCCATTTGGTAATAAGCAACGAAATGCTGGGCGCGCAAATAGCCAGCATACAAAACCTGAGTTTTTACCTGTGGCTAATGGCCGAGGCCCGCCAACAAATAGTAGGCGGTACGTTTTATGAATGGAAAAATAAAATGGTAAAAAAGGTGAGTAGTAGGTTGTAGAAAAAAATAAGTGGCGTCAGGTGTTGCCACCTGACGGGGTAGTAAAACTGTCAGATGCAGCGCCTCTGACAGCACGAAGAGGGGAGTTAGTAGTAGGAACCCTTCTTTTTCTACACTATGCAATGCTGCGGGGCGCATTTCATAATGCAGAAAGAAGGTAGAGAATGGATAAAAATTAAAAGAGAGACTAAGTTATGCGGCTGTATTATTTAATATGGGTAGATTGTATTAAAAGAGGAATATCCCAGAATGGAAATAATAGAGATACGTTATTAAATGCTATGGTATTTATGTCTATATCAATGACATTGAATTTTGCCTTGTTTATGACCATCTTGCAGGGCAATATATTGCATAATTATTTTTATGACATTGATTTATCTTTTTTTTCTTTTCTTACCAAGCATTGGGCCAATGCTGTCAGCTTTGTAATCTTATTTGTTCTTCCTTGTGTAACTATTAATTACTTATTAATATTCCGAAATAATAGATACAAGAAGCTTTTAAAAAAATACCCCTACTATGATGGAAAACTTTTCGTCACTTATTTTCTTATATCAACGATTCTTCCGGTTATTTTGTTATGGATAGAATTTTTTATACAGCATGGGTGGATATAGTGGTACCCCCCACTCGCTCGCATCTTCGCAAGTGAGCATTAACAAGCCTACAATCACTCGCCTGGAGTCGAGCGATTGCAGAAATTTATCCCTACCCTCTTTTTCTACACTATGCAATGCAAGGGGTTGCATTTCATAATGCAGAAAAGCTAAACCTCGTTTAAATAATGGTCTAAAAAGTAGTGAATATAAAATTTCTGGTCATCCATAAGCGTTTTACCTACCATAAAGCTTTTGCCATCCTTAAGCTCAAATAGCAATTCGTACAGTACCTCACCCGATGCAATCTTCACCTCTTTTATATCCTTAGTAGTTATAGAATAAATAAGCTTTCCCTCTTTCATTCCTTCGTATATCTCAAATTTATCGTTAGTGAGTAGTATTCTGAATTTTGCAAGAAGGTTAGAGGCAATCCACCAGGCTAAGAATGCAACCAACTGCAAATAGCACAAAATAGTAAAAAGGGCAAAAGAGAAACCTATTATCAGATACAAGAATCCAACCAATAACAAGAACGAAAATACTTGCACTGCCACAAAACCATAATCCTTCTTAGAGGCTGTAATTTCTATTAGGTTACCCGTTGTTTTAACCGTTACTCCCTCTGGCGGGGCTTTAAGCTTAGTTACATCAAACATTATATCTATAAATTAAATCTTATCTTATTTGCCTTCTCTTTTTTCTACACTATGCAATGCTGCGGGGCGCATTTCATAATGCAGAAAAGCTAATCTGCGAACCACCCTATATTACCACGGTCAAAGGTAAACATGGCTATTATAGCAATAATGCCTGCCAAAAATACAAGCGCGTTTATTTTGTACAGTCGTCCCTTTTTCCAAGACCACATTATAAATAGTAATCCATAAAGAAATTCAGATAATACAATAAATAATAATATATATACCAAGCTATGGTGCATATTAAAACCAAGGGACTTAGGGTCTGCATAGCCATAAGTAGGAGCATGTCCCAGCTTTAGCATTGCCCTCAGCACAAAAGAGTAAAAGGCTATTATAAACAACCAGGGAAAATAACAGAGTACGGTGTGAATGTATTTTAACAACTTCATTAGTTTAATGTTTTATCTACCCCTTTTACCTACTCGTAACCTACCAGCTAGTAATATAAATTTAAAGATAGCACAAACAAGCCTACGCCTCCAAAATCAGCGCCAATTTAACAGTATAAAAAGGCGCAACTTATGATAAGCAACCTATGTTTTTGGCAGGCATTATTTGAGGAAGATAGTAAACGAGTGGATGAACTAATATTAACCTGCTCTAAATCAAAGCTAAAGCTTGAGGAAGAATTTCAGCAGGCTATTACTGATAATGCCAATTGGCACAAACTACCTCCTTCTCTGGATAAACAACTCTGTAAAAATAAGAAGCAGCAGGCCTTCATCCATGAAGTTATAGAATCTTTACAAAATATGCAAGCAATAGTAAAAAAAATAGAGGTAGCCTATGCGCAGCACAGCGGCAGGGCAGAACTGGGGTACGAGCAGGAGATAGAAAAACTAAAGGCGTGGAAGCAAGAGCGGGAAGAGGAGTTGAAGTTCGAGATACTATGCCTAAAGCTGCAACTAAAAGCTATGGACGACGCTTATGCCGAAGTGCGCAACCGCGAAGAGCATTATTTTAACCTGTATATACAACTAAAACATAACCATAACCTATGACCAACCCAGACCAACTAGCAGTAGAAACCTTAAAACAACACGACCCCTTTTACCAGAAGCTGGAAACCCTCTCGTTCCGGTTCGACCAGGAGCTTGCACAGCCCGACCCTGTAATTAGTATAGACGGCGCTACCATTAGCAGCAGGCGTTATATTACTGCCATAACGGGGCACAGCAAGGCGGGCAAAACAGGGGCGGTAACGGCCATAATAGCGGGCACGCTGGCCAAGCAGGGCGATATAGTAGAAACGCTGGGCCTGCAAATAAAACCCAACAAAGACGGCCTGTTAACACTTCACCTGGATACGGAGCAATCGCAGTACAACCACCACAAGGCTATACGCAACGCCTTTGCAAGGGCGCACAGGGCTACTGCGCCAGAGTGGTTTAAATCGTACCTATTGCGGGAATTAAGCGTAAAAGAAAAGAAACAGGCCATACAACTACTATTGCAACTGCACAATGCAGAGTTTGGCGGTGTGCATATAGTACTAATAGACGGCGTGGGCGACCTGGTGCAAAGCGTAAACGACGAGCAGGAGTGCAACGAGCTGGTGCACTTTTTGGAGCAACTGGCCATAAGATACAACTGCCCGGTAGTAACCATACTGCACCTAAACCCCGGCAGCAGCGTAAAAAGCCGCGGCCACCTGGGCAGCCAAATGGAGCGCAAATGCGAGTCTATGCTAACGATACTAAAAGACCCGGACACGGAAATATCTGTACTAGAGGGCAAGTTGCTACGCAACGCAGGGGGCATACCCGCCATACAGTTTAAGTACGACGCCGACAAGGGCTACCATGTGATGTGCGGGGTGGTGAGTAAAGAGGCCAGAATGGACAGGAAAGAAAGAGATTACAGACACTATGCAGAGCTGTTCTTTGCTACGGGCCCGCTAAAGCCCGTTGACTTAATAGAGAAGATAAAAATAGCCTACAGCGTAAGCGACAGGCAGGCGCACAATAAACGTAAGGAGATGATGGAGTTGAAGATTATTGAACAAGCCGACAATGAAACCTACAAACTTGTAGATGCAGACGACTATGTTCCATTCTAACTGTAAATGTAATTTTCTCTGGCAATTTCTGACTGCACATGTAACTGCAATGCAATGCAATCCACTATATGTGGATTGCATATTGCAGTACAGTGTGCATTGCAATACATACATAAAAACAAAATACTGCATACCTTTTTATGCAGTATGCAATACTTTGGGAAAGTATTTCATTACTGCATAAAAGCCGAGGCATAAAAAGGGAAAGGCATTTAGGGGGAAGGGGTAAATTATAACTCTTCTTTTTTTATCTTTCTTACATCAACTATATGCTTATTAATTTTTTGTTTTACTAAATCTCCATCAGGCGAGAAGTAACCTGTAAAAATAACCACTGTTGTAAATTTTTTAGGTTCATAATAATATTCAGTCTGATCAAACAGTATAGAATCTACTATATCTTTATGGTAATAAAAAACTTCTTTGCTTTGTTCAACCATAATATCTATACCGTTAGTGTTTTTTCTATGGTAAGACGACATAATAGAATCGGGTATTATGCTACTGCCAGTATATTCCATTTTTTTAGTATAATTTCTGGTATACAAATCACCATAAAGTATGCCTCTTACAGACTTTACCCTACCGAGGGAATCCAGTTTATAAATAGTAGTATCGGGTTTATTGCCGTATTTTTCATCCAGCTTGGTAATCTGCATTAAATTATCCAGCGAGTCTTTGTATGTGTAGTCAATGTTCCAATTGTAACATGAAGTTACTTCCTGATGTTTAATTCTGCCCACACTATCGTAGGTATAAGTATCTCCCGGAGGGCCCGTCATAAAGCCTCTAAAAGAAATAGCATCGGGTTTTTCTATAAATACCCAACTAGCTATAAAAATTCTATTTAATGTATCGTCCCAATTGGGGCAATCATTACATACTAGTCCAAGTGTGTCGTTTTTGGCTATAAATTTTAAGGGGTCTAAAATAGGAAAACGGTAATTAATAGTAACTAACTTTAGATTCTGTTCATTTACCTTAATAGTAGGCTGGGGCTTAGTACAGGCGGTAAACAGTACTACAAAAACCCAAAGCCAAAGTATTTTTTTCATATACCGTAATACATTAGTACTAAAATACGCTAAAATTTGCTGTTTAGTATAACGCAAGCCTTCTTTCTGCATTATGAAATGCAGCCCCCTGCATTGCATAGTGTAGAAAAATTGGGATTTCTTTTGTAAATTTAAACTATGGCGCTATCAATTAAACAAAAGCTTCACAACCTTATAGAAAAGATTGATAATGAATCTCTTTTAAACCAGGTGTACGAGCTTCTTTATAAGAAGAACGCTGCCCCCGAAGGCAGCCTGTGGAGCAAGCTAACCGCAGAGCAGCAACAAGAGGTGTTGGCCAGCCTGGAGGAAAGCGAAAATCCCGATAATTTAATCCCTAACGAGGAGGTAAAGAAAAACCATAAGAAATGGCTCTGAAGATTTTTTGGACAAAAAGAGCGTCCAAAAGTTTTGATGACATTTTAGCCTACCTGGAAGAGGAGTTCGGCGAGGCAGCCACTAAAGCCTTTGCCATAAAAGTACACAGCTTTGTAGACATCCTGCAAGATTTCCCGGAACTTGGCGTTATGCAAGACCAACAAAAAAAGATAAGAGGTTTTGCGGTAGTAAAACAATGTACTATTTACTATCGGGTTCATCAGGATTATATAAAAATATTATACTTATTTGACAACAGGCAAAAGCCACAGAAAAAATAATACTCTTGCAAATTTACCCCCGCCTTCTTTCTGCATTATGAAATGCAGCCCCTGCATTGCATAGTGTAGAAAACAGAAGGCTTTACTACTAATATCCCCCTCCTGGTGTCAGGAGAGGCAGGGGGTGGTTTTTACTGCGCCACGCAAAATTTAGAGCTGTAAATTACCGCTCCGCTATTATCTGTTACCGTATAAAAATACATACCGTTAGAAATGTTATCTAACCCAACCGTAAGCATACCAGAGGCTGCTTGCACAGTCTTCACCGGCTTTCCGGTTAGGTCTGCTATGCTTAGTTGCGCCGCATTGGCGGGCAGGTTACTAATGTTTATACTATTGGTAGCCGGGTTTGGGTACAGCGTAATGCCCGTGGCGTTGGTGTAAGAGGGTGCAATGCCGGTTGCGCTGGCAGTAGTAAAGTCAAGAAAATCTACTGTAAAAGTAGTTCCTATAGTGCCGCCGCTGCCTCCGTACAAGCCTGCCGCGCTGGAAGCCATAGCTATAGATGCCGAGTCTATGGTATAATTACCGCCGGTGTTGGTATAGGTAATTGGCACAGTAAACAGGGCGTAGTCGCCGTCCACATTTTGCGTTATAAAAATCTGTCCTATGCCTACCTGTGTAAGGGTACCAGGGTATATTGATTTGGAGTAGATAGTAACCTGCACCGTTGCGCTATCGGGCAGGGCTGTTGCGCCTTGCATAAAGGTATAGTAGCCCGTAAGTGCAGTTACAGAGTCGTTATTTAGGCCCACGTATTTTTGTACAGAATTTGCCCCGCCAAAAGCCACCGTTCCCGCTTGCAGAGAAAAATTGGGTTCAGAGGTTACCATTTGCGCTGCATAAGTACTGCGGTAGCCCGGCGTAAACCGCAGCACATTGCCTGTATTTCCGCCATAGTCGCTGGATGTCCAGTCTATAAGGTCTATATAGGCGCCGTCTAGCCCTTCGTAACTTGTCCATTGTTCAAAACTATAGTTGGGTATATTTACCTGCGCCGTCAGGGTAAAAGATACAGCCAATAAAGCGAATAGCGGTATAAGTTTTTTCATAGCATTTCTTTTTTTCCTAAGTTAGTAATGTTGTAGATAGGAACAAATTATTTATAAGATAAGCCTTCTTTCTGCATTATGAAATGCAGCCCCCTGCATTGCATAGTGTAGAAAAAGGAAGGCATAAAAAAAAGGGCGTCTCGCAACGCCCCTTTTCTCTATCTATAATCACATTGTGTAACTATGCTTTTGCGGTAGTAATGTTGTCTAGCACAGCCATTACTTCTTTAACGTGTTTTCTGCTGGTTTGTAGCAGAGCCTTTTCGTCGTCGTTCAGTTGCAATTCCAGCACCTTCTCCACTCCGTTTTTGCCCAATATTACGGGTACGCCCAGGTAGCAGTCGTTTATGCCGTACTCGCCGTCCAGCCTTATACAAACCGGCACTATTTTCTTTTGGTCTTTTACTATGGCTTCTACCATTTGGGCGGCAGCCGCTCCCGGCGCATACCAGGCGGATGTTCCCATTAATTTTACCAGTTCTCCGCCGCCGTTTTTGGCGCGTTCTATAATGGCCTCAAGTTTATCTTTAGCAATAAGTTCCGTTACCGGTATACCGCCTACGGTGGTGTATCTTGGCAGCGGCACCATAGTGTCGCCGTGGCCGCCCAGCAACATGCCTTGTATCTCTTTTGGAGAGCAGCCAATTTCGTCGGCTATAAAGGCTCTGTAACGGGCGGTGTCTAATATACCGGCCATGCCTATTACCTTGTTTCTGCTAAATTTGGAAGTAATGTGCGCGCAATACGTCATTACGTCCAATGGGTTAGATACTATGATAAGGATACAGTTTGGAGAGTGTTTTACCACATTCTCGGTTACCGTCTGCACTATGCCGGCGTTGGTAGAAATAAGGTCGTCCCTGGTCATACCCGGTTTGCGAGGCAAGCCCGATGTAACCACAACCACGTCAGAATTGGCCGTTTTAGAGTAATCGTTGGTAACGCCTATGGTTTTAGAGTCGTATTGCGTTATGGGCGCTTTTTGCCATATATCCAGGGCTTTGCCTTCGGCAATGCCTTCTTTTATATCCAGTAATACTATTTCGTTTGCAATTTCGCGGTAAGCCAGCACATCAGCACAGGTGGCCCCTACATTTCCTGCTCCTATTATTGATACTTTCATTTTAGTTAGTTTCCCTTTAAAGTTTGTTAGATTTGAGAGACGAAATTAACTAAAAAAATAGTATTAGAGCAAATTATTAGCTACTCCTTACGGATTACTAGTACAGTTTTTGTTTTATCGCTAATTTTATAACGTTCGTCTACCCGCCTTCCTACCACCCACACTATAGACCCTGCCGAACACAGCACATATACCTTATCCTTCAGATTTACAGCCACTTTACTATCTATCAAAAAGTCGCTTACCTTCTTTTTTTTGTTCATTCCCAACGGGCAAAACCAGTCGCCATCCTTCCAGCGGCGCAGTTGCAGGGGAAAGATTAACTTGTCGTAGTCCAGGCAGGCCGTGTTGGCCGCCGTGTCCAGCTTAAATTTAGTAATGTCTACACTAGTAATTTTAAGGCGCAGGTTCTTTTCGTGCAGTTCTGTTTGCCCTTCAGCGATATAGGAGCTAACGTATTCCCCCAGACTCTTTGGCGTTAGCGTCAGCCGTTCCCTGTCCTTTGCCAACACGTGGGTAGGAGATTCGATGATCTTGCCCGTAACTTCCGTTGCCACAATGCTTTTCACGTCCGCAAAGCTAAAGTTGCAGTCTATTAACAGTTCGTAGAGCAAGGCAGCCCTGTCAGCCTCTGGTAGCAGGTTTTCTTTTATATAGATGGCTTCTTTATCCTCTTCCCAAACCCTTGTTTTTAGATTATCTATATAGTTTCTAAATACCCTTTCCGCTGCCCCTGTGCGTTGCACGCTGGTTTGTAAGGTATGTTCTATATTGGGATTTAGCGTTTTAAGTAGGGGTACAACCTCGTGCCTTAAATAGTTGCGCTGGTACTTGGTAGATTCGTTAGAACTGTCCTCCCTCCATCCTAACTGATGCTCTGCCATGTATTCTTTTATATCCTCCCTGTCTGCAAACAGTAAGGGGCGCACCAAATGGCCTGTTTTAGCCCGTATGCCGTTCATCCCCGCTATGCCTGTGCCGCGCACTATGTTTAGCAATACGGTCTCTAATACATCACCTGCCTGGTGTGCGGTGGCTATGTAGGCGTAACCTTCCTTTTTCCTCAACTCCTCGAACCACCTGTACCGCAACTGCCTGGCAGCCATTTGTATAGAGATCTTCTCTTTATCTGCAAATACCTGTGTTTCAAATTGTTCTGTATAACAAGGGACTTTGTACTTTTTTGCCAGCTTCTTTACAAAAGCCTCGTCCTCGTCCGATTCTTCTGCCCTTAACCCAAAGTTGCAGTGCGCTATGCCAAAGTTGTAGCCTGCTTTGTGGAACAAATCGCTAAGGGTTACAGAGTCCATACCCCCGCTTACGGTGATGAGAATTTTATCTTCTTTAGAAAAAAGACGGTTGTCCGCTATAAATTGGCAAAACCTTTGCAGCATAAGCGTTAAAGATACCTTTTTTGATTAATTTTACCCAATTGTAGAAAGATGAGGCTGTTTATTAAGAAGTTATTCGTACTGGCGCCTGCGCTGTTCTTCCTGTTGTTTGCAGCCCATGCGCAAAAACAGGTGGAACTGCTGCACGCCAACGAATTGGAAGGAGATGTACTAAACGGTATTAAGGTAAGGAAGCTGAAAGGCGAGGTATCGTTTAAGCACAACGACGCCATTATGCGCTGCGATAGCGCCTATCAATACACCGACCGAAACGCCATTGACGCCTGGGGGCATGTGCGCATTACGCAGGGAGACTCTATTACGCTTACGGGAAATACCCTTAACTATGACGGTAATACCAAAATGGGGGTGGTTAGGGGAAACGTATTGCTGGTTGATAAGAAAACAACTGTTATTACAGACGCCCTCAATTACGACATGGCTAACAAGCTGGCATCGTACAACACGGGTGGCACTATTAAAGATGACAAGAATACCCTTACCAGCCAGAAGGGGTTGTACAGTACCGAGACCAAGATTTTTCACTTTACAGACAATGTAAAAGTAGTAAACCCTACCAAGGGCTTTGTGCTAACGTCCGACACTATGGACTACAACACCACCACTAAGATAGTAACGCTGCACGGCCCTACCAAGATCATTTCGCCAGATGGTGTAGTGTATGCCGACCACGGAGAATACAATACACTACTGGCGGCATCGGACTTTAAGGGCAGGGCAAAGGTAGAAGCAGGGCAGTATACCCTGTTTGGAGACAGAGTATATTACGATGAGAAGAACAAGCACGGCGTTGCGGAAGGCAACGTGCAACTGATTTCGGAGAAAGATAAACTAATAGTAGAGGGAGAACTGGCCTACTACTGGGGCAGTTTAGGTATATCTAAAGTGTTTAACAACGCCGTGCTTAAAAACATTGGCGATAAAGATACCCTCTTTATTTCCGCCGATACGCTCATCTCCCTGGAGAACCTAAAAAACTCTAAGGATAGGAAGCTGTTGGCCTTTAACCATACCAAAATATTTAGGCCAGACTTGCAGGGTATATGCGACTCGCTGGTGTACAACTTTGGCGACTCTACCATTTACTTCTTTACAGACCCTGTGCTGTGGAACAACGCCAACCAAATAGAGGCAGACTCCATAAACATACAAATGGCCAACAAGAAGATTGATAAGATGAACCTGCGACAAAACTCGCTTATTATTTCTACTGATAGTATCGATAACTTTAACCAGGTAAAGGGTAGGGACATGACCGCTTATTTTACCAACAATAAGATCTCCCGCATTAACGTGATAGGCAATGGGGAAAGCATTTACTATGTACTGGACAAGGAAAAGCTAATAGGCCTTAACAGGGCTATATGCAGCGATATTACGGTACGCTTTAAGGAGAATAAGCTGCAAACCATTACCTTTATTAAAAAGCCGGAAGCAAGGTTTATACCACCCCACGAGATAAAGGAAGAAGACACAAGGTTGAAAGGCTTTAAGTGGCGTATAAAAGAGAAACCAACCAGGGACGAGGTGCTGCATTTAAAGAAGGAGTTGTAGAAGCGTCGAATTACTGCATTATGAAATGCGTACAGCATTGCGTAGTGTAGTAAAAAGGGAAGACGTTAAGAGAAATGAAAATATTGAAAAAATATCGACTTGGAGTTTTAATAATTATTGCTGGTATTTTATATACCAGTTGCTCGAGCAAAAAGCTTTTTTTGAAGGGTGTCTATGACTGTAATTATCCTAAAGGGGTTTGGGGATGCAGTTACCTATTTGATAAAGGAAAATTTTATATGTATGATGGAGGTTGCACTCACGATGGAATTGGAAGTGGTAACTATAAAATCAAGAGAAATAAAATCATTTTAGTTTATAATAAATATTTTTCTGAAGATGGTGCAGAAAAAGGAATAACAGATACTATTACATATACTTTTAACAGTTCTTCTAAGGTATATACTATACCTC
>Ga0302315_10002492_pt1 | contig 17348 bp, 13 predicted proteins | sample III_Palsa_N3_1_FD_200532 | JGI IMG/M metagenome (GOLD analysis project Ga0302315, IMG submission 200532) | Peat permafrost microbial communities from Stordalen Mire near Abisko, Sweden - III_Palsa_N3_1 | ecosystem: Environmental > Terrestrial > Soil > Palsa > Peat permafrost | place: Sweden... | reverse complement strand
TATTTAAAAAAGCATATTTATAATTACAGTCAATTCCCGCATACAACATTTGCTCCAATTGCTTGACGGGTTCGCTGCTGCTATTGTATGCTGTATTCATCGCTTCCTTGCAGACGTTGTTCATTTCTTGTTTACATGCCTCTAACAAGGAATTGCGGTCACTGAAAATCCTATGCAGTGTTCTGCGCGTTACGCCGGCTCTTTCCGATATCGTTTCCATATTAGCTGAAAGATCATCGGTAAATACAACCACGGCTGCGTTAATAATATTTTGCCTGGTATTTGACATGCTCAAATATAGGTATTATGTCTCATTATTGAGAAATATTTCTCAATAATTTTAAATCTTAGGGGTCAAATGACAGGAAACTACCAGTAATTTAATATTTCAATTACCCAGGTCAACAGATGAGTTTATAACCGACACCACCGACATTCATTAACTATACAGCGTGTTCGTCCTTCAGCATCTTCCGGATATGGGCCATAAATACATCCATACTTTGTGAATTATAATGGCTATCATCACACCATATCTCCAGGAGTAACGTTTTTCTTTCCAATATTGCATTACAATTCAGAAGTAGCATGCGCAGCAGCGCTGCTTCTTTAAAAGAGATGTCATAAGTCCGCTTTAGTTTTCAGTTGCTGGCATAAAAAATCCAGATGGCATCCGCAAAATTCAAATGTATTTTGTTGCGAATTGTCTGTGACTTTTGTCTGAAAGCGATTCAGCAGCGACTCGATACGAACTTAATATGTCGATGCCTTCGGCCCGGGCTCTCCGCTGTATCTGCTACGCAGGATGCCGCAGCGATCCCTATCGCTATAATTTCCGGGGGATAAAAAAGGCATTTTAATTAAACCTTAATAAAGATCGCCATAAATTATTTATAGCGTCAACATCTGCATCGTAAGACGTGCCTAAAATTAATTTCGACACGGTATTTTTTTCATCAAATGTTATTAACACTGATTTATCGCCGTTTGACGACACGCCAATTGTCCTGGTAAATAGTTCGGTTGGACCATCTTGATACAACACGTTAAGGTCTGGAACCCCTTTTTCGAAGAAACAGTTTTACCAGAACCAATTGAGGTTATGACCTGTTGCCGTATTAAAGCAATTAAATAAGTCGTAAGAGGTTGGATGTTTGCCAGCCCATTTGATCCAATAACCTTTCTTCTAAAGTTATTGAGTACGGATTTAAATTATTTATCCATATTTATCAAATTGCAGCCTTGTAATACGATATTATTCTCATAACCCCAATTCCCTATAATACGCAACCAATTCCTGTACACTATCACCTATAAAGGCAACATATCCATCTGGCCTTATTAAATATATCATATTTGGTTGTGCGCCATAGGATGATTTGAAATAGCCCTCAGCATCAGTATAGCAATCTGTGTGATTACCTGGATTTCCGGATGGGTCTATGGCAAATAGCTTCACAACCGGGTACTCATCCTGACGCTTTAACAATTCAAAGATTAGGGCATCGCCTGTGGCCAATAGGCTAAAGTGCGGCCCTCTAAATAGGTCGAATAGTGTAATAGAATTGCCATTGTCGTTCTTTAAAGGTGCGTCTGGTGCGCGGTCACCGGCTTGTATTGGGGGTTGTAGTTTGGTAGCTTGTTTGCTTAGGCTGCTTTCCCGATAACTCAGGGTTAACTGGAACCTTTCGTTACCATCCGCTGATGTCGGCAACACCCTTGCAAACGACTGGAACTTATCGAGCAGCTTCGTAGTTAGCTTTAAAACAGATGCCGCTACGGGCAGGCGTTCTTCCTCATAAGTTTCCAACAGTTTTGGATTAGCCCCATGCAATACTAAGCCGAGTTTCCAACCCAAATTATAGGCATCCTGAATGCCCGTGTTCATCCCTTGACCGCCGGTAGGGGAATGCACATGTGCGGCATCACCGGCTATAAATATCCTGCCGATGACCGACCGCTCCACCATACGGATATTTACCTTGAACAGCGAAAGCCAGGTTGGGTCATACAGTTTAATATCCATACCTGTCCGTTTTTGAAATAGCTGCTGAAACAGTTCCAGTGTTGGCGCTTCCTCAAAATCAGGTGCTACCTGTGCCTGGAATTGGAATATGCCGGTCTTAGGGAACGGCGTAAGCGCAAAAAAGCCATCGGGGTGTTTGCTCCACATATGCGTATGCTCATGATCGAGCCCATTCAAATGTACGTCACCTACCAGCATCCTAACCGAATCGCGGGTCTCGCCTAAAAAAGCGATATTTAAAAATTTGCGCACAAAACTCCGCCCGCCATCAGAAGCTACCATGTACAAACATTTGATCTGTTGAGTTTCGCCATTCTTTTGTACCGTTGCCGTAACCGTATTTTTGTTCTGCTCTATGTAGCTGAGTTCGGTTGTCAGTTCCACATGCTTACCATCCTTAGCCAAGTGTTCCCTTAGTATACGCTCCACCTGGAATTGGGGCGTCCACAGTGGCGAGGCATAAGGTGTGGTTGGTGTAGGGGCGAGACCCTCATGTACATCAAAATCCCTGATTACTGTGGTGCCGTCATATTCGCGCAATACCGGGTGAAAATAACCGTAGGGCAAAAGCTTACCGAGGACACCCAGGTCATCCAGAACCTCCAGCGAACGCGGGGTTATTCCCTTTCCGCGCGAACCGGGAAAATATTCCGGCATTTTTTCAATAATGCGGAAATTGATGCCCCGACGTTGCAGGTCGCAGGCCAGGGTAAGGCCGGTCATACCTGCACCTACAATGAGCACCTCGGTATCTACCTCTTCTGTATTTGCTTCATTTTTGATCGCCTCCATATATTACTTTTTATAGTTGATTTAATACCGACTATTCGGTATGTTGTATTACAAAAAAAATTAATTATTAATTAGCAAATATAAATTGTTCCAGGCAGCAAACGCTTCCTGTCCAATAGCATTGGTATTGTCGGTCATGATCAGGTTGAGTACCACGCCATGCCCGGCATCAATAAACAGGCGGGCAAGTTGGTCATCGGGCAGTATCGCTTTAATTTCCTGATTTTCCCTCGCGTTTGCAATTATGCTTGTCCATGCCGCCAAAACTTTGTCTTCATGGCGGTTGATCTTGGTTTTAAAGTCCGGGATCAGCCGCATAGCCTCGAACATTAGCGCATAGCGGTTAGCCGCACCGGCAATCTCTGCCGTAAAAAAATCCGCACGCATTCTTGTCGCCTCCGGGAAATAGGCATCCAGAAAACCACGCAGACTGGCTTGCGGAATTTGTGTAAAATCCACCGTAGAGAAATTATCGATATACATATCGATCACCGCTTCGAAAATTTCCTGCTTGTTTTTAAAGTAATGGAAGAAGGCACCCTTGGAAAAGCCGGTTCTTTCCATCAGTTCCTGGAACGTTACTGCCTTAAAACTCTTCTCGAGGAAAAGCTTCAGCGCTGTTTGAAGTATGTGGTTTCTTGAGTCTTCCATATTACATACCGACCGTTTGGTATGCAAAGATATAAGTTTTATTTTAAGTACAAATTTCTGTCGGTGGATAAATCAGGGTAATCAAACCCGCTTAGGTTAAAAATCCGTTGAAAGCCAAATAGCTTTATTACTTGTCATTTTGCCTGTGAAGGTCAGCAACGGTTCGATACTTTCCATGAATTATAAATAACTAAAACTCAATTAAGGCAATATACTGATTATCAATAATATAATGGAAGGGCTTATATCTTTACACATGAACGGGAAGCTATACCGATGTCTTATAGCCCCTGGCTAACATTTCAAAAAACTTTTGATACCCTTCGCTCATTGCAGAGTCATTCCTTTTTACAAAGACGGTTGTCATCAAAGATAATTCTGCCAGGAGCGGAAATACTTTAACGGCTTTATATTTATAGTGACGCTCTATAAGCGCAACCGGTAGTAAAGAGATGCCTATGTTGTTTTCAACGGCATTTAAGATACCTTCCAGCGTATCCATTTCAATCAATGAAATTTGATTTATTGCCCAACCACTGATGATGCGTTCAAAGTGTTTACGATAGGAACACCCGTCACTGAAAACAATCAGCTTTATTTTTTTCTTTGAGTTTTTTAGCTGTTCATAGGAGGTAACCAGGGAGGATACGACAATTCCTAATTCTTCCGTTAGTACGGGCTGTACGATCAAACGTTCATCAACTAAATTTCCGGCGACAAATGCTCCGTCTAGCTGGCAGGCGAGTACCTCTTTGACCAGGGCGGAAGTTGTGCCGGTTTTTATCTTAAACTCCACCTCGGGGTAATCTTCTCCAAAGGCCTGTAAAATGCCCGGAACCCGCAAGGCAGCGGTGGTATGAATACAACCAACTTTAATGAGGCTCTTAAGTGGCAGATCTGGGCCTGTGATAGTTCTCTTTGTATTATCGAGCAGCAATAATATTTCTTTAGCTGATTTTAGCAATACCGTTCCGGCATCAGTAAGCGTGATCGTTCTGGATGTACGTTCAAAAAGCCTGGTATTAAATTCAGCTTCCAGAGACTTGATCCTTGCCGTAACATTGGACTGACCGGTATTGTTAGCTGCCGCGGCCTTGGTAAAACTTCCGTGTTCTGCCACAGATTGAAAAATAACAAGATCATTGATCTGCATAACATATTATTAATAATGATTCAAATATATCATTATTAATTATTTTAACCAATAAATAACAGGCTGTACCTTTGCACTCATGGAAAGCACAGCAAAAGTAAAAGCGCAATTCGGATCATTAGCACCGGCAATGACCGGCTTTGTTACCTTGCTCGTTAGTAACGGCATAGGGCGGTTTGGTTATCCTCCGCTCATTCCTGCACTGGTAGCTGCCAAATGGTTCACTGTATCACAGGCCGATTACCTTGGTGCTGCAAACCTGACCGGGTATATTTTAGGTTCCATGTGTGGAACGTTGCTTAACAGGTATGTTCCGTCGGTTACGCTGATCAGAACCATGTTGCTTCTTACAATTGCTTCTTTCGTACTATGTGCGTTTCCTTTTGCCTATCCGCTATATTTCCTTGTCAGGTTATTAGCAGGTTTCGCAGGTGGAGTTATTATGGTTATTACCGCACCGACGATTTTTAAACACACCTCGCCAGAACGTAAAGGCATCATCGGTGGAATCATGTTTTCGGGCGTAGGAATTGGTATAGCGCTTGCCGGCACTATTATTCCCTTTCTTGTCCATAAAGGGCTGCCGGCTACTTGGTTAACCTTTGGCGGCTTGTCCCTTTTACTGACCATACTCGTCTGGAACAGATGGCCTGAAGGCAGTAATGAAATACATGTGCCGGAGTCAATCATTTCGGCCAATACCAACAAGCGCGTACTCTGGTCAGGCGCAGTCATATTCTTGATGTTATCCTATGCGTGTAACGCAGTCGGATTTGTCCCCCATACGGTTTTTTGGGTCGATTTTATCAGCAGGGGCCTGCATAAAGGAATTGAAACAGGTACTCACTTTTGGATATTATTAGGCTTAGCCGCGGCAGTAGGCCCGGTTGCGACAGGGGCGGTAGCCGATAAGATAGGTTTTGCGAAAAGTATCCGGATAAGTCTGCTGGTCAAAGCGGTCGGTGTAATTTTGCCTTTAATATCGGTTTCAACCTGGAGTTTAGCATTGTCAAGCATTTTTGTAGGTAGTCTGGCTTTAGGTATCAGCTCCTTAGCGGCAGGCAGAACCGCTGAAATAGTCGGTAATGATCAGCAAAAGCAGGTTTGGAGTCGTATGACCGTTGTTTTTTCGATAACCCATGCTGGTACAGCCTATCTCCTATCTTATATATTTTCAGTCGAGCATTCTTACCTGTTACTTTTTCAGATAGGAGCTGCAACCTTACTCGCCGGTAGTATTTTAGATTATCTTTGTACTAAATTCGCAAAACAATGAGTCGCAGGGCTAATTAAAAAGGCATTGAAATTTTTGTTATGGTCAATACAAAATAACCCGGTTGTTAAAGATTCTGTACCCAATAATACTGGGTCCTATTGGCGGTGGTTTGTCAACAGTTGAACTAACTGCAATTGTGTCTGAAACAGGCGGATGAGGCAGCTATGGCGCTTACACTTTAAGTCCGCAGGAAATGTAATCCTATAACTTTGAACAAGGCGGTACTTGCCGCCGCTGGCCATTTACATCAATGATTCGGCCTTTTGTAATCGGGGAATTCAATGAAATTAACGGAAGTGGCTTCTGATCCTCAAATGTGAGTTCACCATTGGTTTACTGTTGTAATTTCTTTGATAATCACGAATAGATCGGAGCCTAACGACAGGGAAATTGCGGCCCGGAAAGTTTTCAGCGATGCAGGATTTGAATTTGGCGAACACCTTAACTTCCGCGAATGGCTTTGGGTGCATTTTGCGATAAGTGCTTCAGTACTGCTGAACAACTTCGGGCGGGTACGCCTCGACGGGATGTTTAAGAAAATAAAAACCATAGCATGGAAGAGGCCGTACGCGTTGTGCGTGAGATCATGCCGGTATTATCTGCGAGGGGTGTCAAACTTGAAGATCACCCTGAACTGACATTTTTTAATCAGCCTGAGTTAACTGTCTCCGATGCCTTAGGAAAAATGCTGGACTGCCCGGCATTTCAGGCTGCTATTGACGTACAACCTAATCCGGAGGAAGTGAAACGTATGTTTACCGACGTGTTGGATGAGAGGCATCGTCTCGGGATAAAACTTTCCAAATTTGAGTCGCCAGGAAGTACATTAAAAAACAATAGTTTTTATGAAAAGAATTGATTCAATTTTTTCTTTGCTTGTACTAGATATGGCAATGTAAAATGACCGATATTGTATTCGTCCAAGTGCATATTAATCATATGCTTCTTCGTAGCGGGTTCACTATCGGTTGCTTTGATCTTTTCAAGTATTTCTACTAAACTTATTGTTTTTCTCTGAAGGATTTACAGGAGTTTATCCCAGGCATGCAAGTCAATAAAGAAAAGATTTTCGATAGGTAATAATCTGATCTGTTTTTCACGCATCACAGTAAGCAACGCTAAATTTTGATGGCAATAAATCATCTAGTAGACCAAGAGCATATTTAGAAAATCCCGGATGCTTATACCTGTATGTTTTTTCGAAACTACTTTCTATATCGTAATCTGCCTTAATTTCTACGTAAAGAACAATTTGCCTGGCAAAGCAATCCCACCAGGAATGCTCCTGATAAATCATTTGCTTCAAACCATGATTTCAACGATCGATCGCCGGATTTACCGATATAACTACAAGAAATACCAATTGGGCTACTTTTCGTAATCGGGAAATCAGGAATTTTGCCAATCAAAAATAAATGACATGCAAAACTTAAAAGAAATAGTAGCAGTTGTTACCGGGGCGAGTAGTGGCATAGGTAAAGCTGTTGCTATTGAACTGGCAAAAAACGGTGTAAAAGTGGTTCTAGCAGCCAGGAGAACTGAAGAATTAGATGAGCTTACCAACCAGATAAAAAGGAATGGCGGCGAAGCCACATTTGTAAAAACGGATGTAAGTGACCGGGCTGATTTAGTTCATGTAGTTAATCTGGCAGTTGAAACTTACGCCAAGTTAGATGTGATAGTGAATAATGCGGGCATTGCCCGGCTTAGCAGGATAGACGCCCTGGACATTGATGGCTGGGATGAAATGATCGACATTAATATCAAAGGTGTTTTGTATGGCATGGCTGCTGCAATCCCCATTTTTAAACAACAGGGCTTCGGGCATATTGTTAATATCATTTCTACATCCGGTATAAAAATTGTTCCAACACAAGGTGTATACGCCGGAACAAAAAACGCGGTTCGCACCATCGCGGAAGCATTCAGGCAGGAATCTGACGGCAGTATCCGCATCACGGGAATTTCGCCGGGATATATAAAAACGGATTTTGCCGTTAAGAGTGTAGCTACGGATGAAATGAAAACTGCGGCTGCTGCGGCAGTAGAGCAGATGGCCATTGCACCTGAGGCCGTTGCCCATGCAGTAATTTATGCGATTAGCCAGCCCAAAGAAGTAGAAATTGGCGATATTGTGATTCGCCCCGCAAAACAGGGTTGATTGTTTACAAACAAGAAAATGCAACAGGGTTTTAACATACATAATATTGCATCTATATCTCAGCTGCTGCGCGAGTTTGGCTTGCCTGCACCGCTTCATCCCCTGATCGCGCTGTTAGATTATGACCAGGTTTCGGTTGATGGGTTTAAAAAAGGGGAAAAGATCAGCATCGATTTTTATAAAATTTCTTTTAAGCCTTCATACAAGGGACAGAACAAATACGGCCAGGGTTATTACGATTTTGAAGAAGGCGGATTGGCGTTTTTAAAACCGAAGCAAATTGTATTCTCTCCGGAGAACGCGGACAGTTATCAGGGCTATGTCCTATATTTTCATCCCGATCTAATCCGGAACTATCCCTTGGATAAATCGATCAGCAATTACGGCTTTTTTTCCTATGATGTTTCCGAAGCCTTGTTTTTATCCGCAAAAGAAAAGGAAATAATAGGCAATTTGTTCAGAACTATCGCCAGTGAGCTGGAAACTAACACAGACAGTTTTAGCCAGGACGTTTTGGTAAGCCAGATTGAGCTGTTATTAAATTACAGCAACCGGTTTTATAACCGCCAGTTCCTCACCAGGAAAGCCATAAATCATAAGGTCGTGTCTACTTTAGATCAATTGTTAAACGATTATTTCGATACCAATAAAGGGTTAAAAAGTGGCCTGCCGTCGGTTCAGTTCATTAGCCAGTCCTTAAACTTATCGCCACGTTATTTGAGCGACATGCTGCGTTCAATTGCCGGGCAGAACACCCAGCAATATGTTCAGCAGTTAATCATCGAAAAAGCAAAGGAAAAGCTTTCCGCAACTAATTTATCCATCAGCGAAATTGCTTACAAGCTGGGATTTGAACACCCGCAGTCATTTAGCAAGTTATTTAAATCTAAAACGGATTTATCACCTCTTGCGTTCCGTCAATCATTTAATTGACAGACGCAAATGAGGAGTCAAAGCGATTAATTCATCGTGTTGATTTTCAGCTTATTAACATGGAGCGACTATTAAAGGTAGCTGTTTCGGTGTCACGTATGAGCTAGCCGTGAGATATAATTGACTATTATCAGCATGTCTAAACGCGTTGAAAGTGTTCTTTCCTAACTTTCAAGCGATTGCGCAAAGATCTAATCAAACCAAACGGGCACATGCTGAATGGTAGCCTGCTGACGTATATCATGATTTAACTAGAGATGCGCATCATTTTCTTCGCAGATATTTTCCAGCCTGTCATTGATTGAAGGGATTGTTCAACATTGCTGTTTAGCTTGGGGACAAGCCTGTTGTCAAAATTGTACCGGTTATGCGCTACGTCCGCAGATAACATGATCATTCCGAAATTTGACAAATTGACAAGAGGGGAACAGTGCCCCGGAGTATGCCCGGGTGTGGAAAATATACGCATTGACCCGTCCTCGAAAAGGTCGGTATCTCCTTTCAGCAGTTCCACTTTACCATTCTTTACCGCCTCGTATAATGCGGGTATATAGCCGTATTTCTTATAATCTGGCACAAACATCGCTTGGTGTTCTGTCTGCTGTATGTAAAATGTAGCCTCCGGGAATAAATTACAGTTACCCGCATGGTCAAAATGTGCATGTGATAATATTACCTTATCGATATCTCCGGGTTCCAGCCCTATTCATTTAGTTGAGTCCGGATAGGCCGGCTGACCATACCCCGTATGTTATGGGCCACGACTTTTCCCTCAAGCTGATAAAAAAGATTGTTTTCTATACCTGTATCCCAGAGAATCCATTGATTGGCACGTCGGATCAGATAGGCGTTGCAACAGAGCGCTATCGGAATTCTTTCACCGATGCCCGGAGAATATTCTGACTTGTCAGGTGCCATGGCTATTCCGCCGTCAAGGGGGTATAACCTGTCTATTGTTGCCGCATTTATCTGTCGCATAGGATTAAGATTTTAGAGATTTATTTTATTGGTAGACCACCTTTAATTTCCCCAGTTGCTCAATCTTCGCCCCATAACTTAATAAGGGCGAGCTTGCGATCGAGGAGCAAATTCTTATGCTGTAGCAAGTGCAGCTACTTTGCCCTGTAGATGTAGCCCTTGACGCTGCGGCAGAAAGTTGTACTTACCAAGATAAATCACAGCTTGCGATTCACTTACTTCTTTTTCGATGCACCACCGTACTAGGGCTTTAAGGCGCAGAATAAGTTCTTCCATAACTGAAAGGTTTACGAATTTAATCATCAGCTCCTAACTCCAGTCCTTTAATCACATCTGCATTTTGTGTCCGGGCAGTCAAGAGTACCAGCGGAATGTCCTGATCCACCAATCGTATATCCCTCACCAACGAAAATCCATCTTTCCTTGGTACCATGACATCGACCAAACATATATCCGGTTTATTTTTACGGAACATAGTCCATCCTTTCACGCCATTTGCGGCAATAGATACATGGAAATCTCCTTTTTTCAAGGGATTCCTGTAGAATAGCAGCAAGTATCGGTTCATCTTCCACTAAAAGCAATTCAATTTTTCCCATCAGCATTTGAAAGTAAGTGTAAATGTAATACCCTTAACGGGGTTACTATCCAACCTGATTTGTCCATTCATCTTCAACAGCAAAGTTTTGACCTGTGCCAACCCGATACCATATCCTTTTACTTCGTGTCTGTCACCAGACGGGAGACGATAGAAGCGATTAAAAATAAAAGGCTGGTGTTCGGCTAAAATACCAGGCCCGTTATCTATGATACACAATTGCCAACCACCATCAATAATACTCGCTGTCACGATTCTCCTTGGTTCTTGACCGCCATACCTTATAGCATTATCCAATAGATTGGCAATGATGATACTTAGCGCATCAGGGAATGTCTTCACCTCAAGATTTTCTGGCTCAACGCTAAAGCGACTACCAAGTCGTTATTTTTTCTCATAAGCTATTGAAAATCAAATGGTAATAGAGATGCAGGTATAGCCCAGGGTGAAAATTATTCCAAAAGATTTAAGATGTGATGAGTTATACAGCAACTTAGCGGAATTGTTAAAATAGTGGGTAATATATTTATGCTTTCACCGGCGGTCAGAAACTGAAAAATCAGCCTTGCCCGCTGCATGCACACTGCTGGGCTAAAATGTAATGTAACTACCGCCCTAAGTATTGCCGTCACCTTGCAGAATAGCAAACTTAAAGTCTTTAACCAAATTTCAATTTCCGCGCCTGGACATTCCTGCCAACTGTGTACCTGGTCAACCATAATGTCGTCTAAACTGAAAATGAAAGATGGATTATAATTAGGTTTTCTGATAGTTTCGTGGTAAATTGGCTGTACGAGATAGTTTAAATGCCGATAAAGAGTTTAGCAAACGAAAGAATACTGCTTCAACAGATCGCTGAAGGAAATGAAAAAGCTTTCGCGACGCTTTTTAATGCTTACAATAACCAATTAGCGGAATATATCATTTCACTTACAGCTTCAGAAGAAATGACTGAAGAAATCATTTTGGACATATTTGTAAAAATTTGGTCAAACAAACTTGAATTGCCCGGTGTTGAAAATTTTCCTTCTTATGTTTTTATTCTAACCCGTAACTACACCCTTAATGCTATTCGCAAGGCAGTCAATGATCGTAAAAACCACATGGTTTATACCCTGCATTTAGCTGAGGAAGAACTGCAGTTTTTTGTTGGTGTAGAAGAGCATAAAGACTACAGTGAAGTTATTGAAAAGGCCGTTTCCCAGTTACCTCCGCAACAACAAAAAGTTTTTGTTTTAAAACAGAAAGGGAAAAAAAACGGAGAGATTGCGTCTGAACTCGGTATTTCTTCTGAATCGGCGAGGAAATATTATCAATGGGCGGTTAAATCTGTCGCCAGCTATGTAAAAAGCCATATTGAAGTAGCTGTTATACTCGCATGCATTGGTATTTTAAATAAATAAGCAAAAAAAAACCATTAATTTTTGGAATACTTATAGTCAATTTAAATTTTTTGTTAAAAAATTATAAATTCTATATCCCGTTTTGCGTCATTTTGTGTCTTTAGTGTAAATCAAGTCATTAAAATTAATATGACCTGTTTTAGAGCACATCAATATGGTAAATGATAGGTTAGAGAATCTGTTTGAAAAATTTATAGCAAAAAGGACATCCCCTTCCGAAACGGAGGAACTTATGGAACTTATTGCTGAAATTGAAAATGAAGAGCAGGTTAATGAACTTTTTCAAAAATCCTGGAATGATTTCAATTCAGTAGATCCGCCATTTACCAGGTTAAAGAGTCGAAAAGTATTTGAACAGATTTTATTACAAATAAAGCCTGTTAAAATTATCAAACTATGGCCCAGAATTGTTGCAGCGGCATCTGTACTGTTTTTCCTTTCCTTTGGTTCTTATTTTATGCTGCAAAAATATACTTTACAGCATGCTAAAGAAAATGCCGAAGCTATATCGCCAGGCCAAAATAAAGCAATTCTCACGTTATCGAATGGAACCCAGGTAATTCTATCCGGAGCGTACACCGGAAAAATCGCCGTTCAGGGAATTATCACTGTTAATAAAACAGCGAACGGACAGGTGATATATACTGGGGCAAATACGACTACTTCGGCGGCCATGTTTAATACGATCAGCACGTCAAAGGGCGGCCAGTACCGTTTAACCTTGTCTGACGGTACCAATGTTTGGTTAAACGCCGCATCTTCCATAAAATATCCGACAATGTTTACCGGTAAAGATAGGCTGGTAGAACTCACTGGTGAGGCCTATTTCGAAGTTGCCCATAATAAAGCGATGCCTTTCAGGGTAAAAACGGCTACCCAGGTTGTGGAAGTATTGGGCACCCATTTTGATGTCAACGCTTATAGCGACGAAAGCGTTACTAAAACTACACTATTGGAAGGATCTGTTAAGGTAACACATAACAATGAGCAAAGGATGTTGTTACCGGGTGAACAATCAGTCCTTAGTTCCGATGCTTTTAACGTTGCTCAAGCAAACATAGAAGAGGCTGTCGCCTGGAAAAATGGCTATTTCAGGTTTAATAATGCTTCATTACCCGTAATACTAAGGCAATTTTCAAGATGGTATGACATCAATGTTATCTATGATCAATCGATGAATGATCAGTATTTCACCGGAAAAATAACTCGTAGCGCCAATCTAGCGCGGGTATTGCAAATCCTTGAGAAAGGAGGCATAAAATACAAGGTAGATGGGAAGCAATTAACCATCTTAGATGATAAATAAAATATTTAACCCTAATATTTAAACTAAAGCAAGGAGGTCATTGAAAGTATAGTTGCCTGAAAATCCAAAAAGGTACCCAAAAAAGAACCGGAAGTGCTGGTAACACTCCCGGCGAATGATTGGGCTAACCGTAAAAAAATCGAGTTGAAAGAAGTTTGAACCATTTAACCCAAACATTACAAAAGTATGCAAATAAACTTACGTGCTAAAACGCCTGATTGCTGGCGTTTTAGGTCAAAATTATTTCTGGTAATGAAATTAACAACATTTCTGATGATCATCGCTTGTCTCCAGGTATCAGCTGCGGCATTTTCACAAAGAATAACATTATCAGAAAAAAATGCCCCCATTGCTGAAGTATTAGCAAAGATACAGGAACAAAGCGGCTACGAGTTTTTTTATAACAGCAGGTCGCTTGCCGATGCTGGCAATGTAACAATTGATTTTAAGGGCGCTACGGTAAATGAAGCATTGGAACAGCTTTTTAAAAACCAGCCTTTTACCTATTCCATTGAGAACAATACTATTATTGTAATCCCGGCCGAAGAATCATTAAAGAATAAAATCAGGCAGTTTATGGGCTTGCCGGCGAGTTTAACTGGCTTAGTTGTGGATAGTTTGCAGGAACCTTTACTGGGCGCCTCTGTCATCCTTATAGGGAATACGACATATCAGACCACAACAGACATCAGGGGACGTTTCAATTTTTCGTCCGTTCCGGATGGTACCTATAACTTAGGTATTACTTACATTGGTTATCAAAAGCTCGAAAGAAAAATTCAGGCAACCGGGGCTGAGATGCGATTAGTTTTTATCATGCATGCCGGGGCAGATAAACTGGACGAGGTTTTAATCACTGGTTACAGCAGGACCACACAGCGCTTGACTACTGGTGCAATAGGCAAGGTTACCGGAGCTCAAATAGCACTACAACCAGTTTCGGACCCGATTTTAGCCATGGAAGGCAGGGTTCCTGGTTTATTCATCACACAGACCGCGGGTTATCCGGGTGCGCCTTTAAATGTTGAGATCAGAGGACAAAACAGCTTATCCGCCTTGTCTCAATCACCACCGCTTTATATCATTGATGGTATTCCTTTTAGCAGTGGCCCGGTGGAAGATGCTGTAGGTGGTCATACTGTTACTGGATTTAATCCATTGAATACCATAAATCCATCGGACATTGAAAGTATCGATGTCTTAAAAGACGCGGATGCTACTGCTATTTATGGCTCAAGAGGTGCCGCCGGTGTAATCGTGATCACGACCAAAAAAGGTAAAATGGGTGATACAAAACTTAACGTCGAATTGAGCGATGGGTTTGGCGTAGCATCTCATCTTGTTCCGATGGCGAGTACCGCACAATACTTAGGCGTTAGGCGCCAGGCATTTGCTAATGATGGTATTACGCCAACTGCTATTAATGCCCCGGATTTATTTAATTACAGCCAAACTGCAGATACTAATTTCCCTGAATTGCTCATAGGTAATACATCGCATCAAACAAACGCCGCGTTTGACTTATCCGGCGGGGACGCTTATACACAATTTTTATTTGGCGCCAATCTCCGTCACGAGTCTACGGTTTTTGATACGAACACTGCTGATAACGCCGAGCAATTTCACTTGAATATACAGCACAGGAGCCGTGATAATAAATTTGGGGTTACTGCATCTGTCAGCTATAATGTTGACAATAATTCTATTCCGAATTTAAGTTTATTATCAACCAATTATAGTTTACCGCCAAATTACCCGCTTTACAACAGTAACGGTAGTTTGTTTTTTGGTACAGGTTATACAAACCCGCTGGCAGCTTTTAATTCCGATGTAAATTTAAAGTCTAATAACCTGATAACCAGTGCCACTATGCGTTATACCATATTGCCCGGCTTTGAATTTACTGCTAATGCCGGCTACAACCTGGATAATGTTTTCGGCGCTACCATTGATCCAGCATCCGCTTTTAACCCGGCGACCAATTACTCTCAAACTTCTATATTAAATAACAACTACATAAAAACTTATATCGCAGAACCAAAACTTACTTATACCTATGTTTTAGGCAAAGGAAAATTTACGGCCTTAGTTGGGGGCACCTGGCAAGAAACCCAAACTGTTCAGCCTTATTTTCTACTATCCATATTCACCGATCCGCTGCTGGCTACAAGTTTAAACAACTTAACCGTACTGGCAAAATCATCCGGTTATACTGACTACCGTTATGATTCAGGTTATGGCCGTTTAGAATATGAGTGGAACGACGAATTTTTGGCAAGCGGTAATATCCGCCGTGACGGTTCATCGCGTTTTGGTGAAAATAGGCGATTTGGCACATTTGGCAGCGGAGCCGCAGCCTGGATATTTACGAAGGACAATGTGATTAAAGATAATTTGCCCTGGTTAAGTTTTGGTAAATTAAAAACAAGTTATGGTACCGTTGGAGAAGACGGAAACGTGAGTGATTATGCTTATGAATCTACCTATAACTCAACCAGTTCTTATGGATCCTATGTGAGTTTGACACCTTCTATTGGTAACCCGGAATTGCAGTGGGAGGTCACCAAAAAGCTGGATGTTGCTTTAGATCTTGGTTTTTTACAGGACCGTATTTTATTTTCGATCGATGCTTACCGTAATCGCACAAGCCATCTATTAGGATCTCTTCCATTGCCTACACAAGATGGTTTTGGAAGTTATAATGCCAATCTCCCTGATGGTGCAATAGTACAAAATAAAGGTTTGGAAATGGAACTGACCACCAATAATATAAAGAAAAATGATTTTAGCTGGACGACATCCTTTAATATAACACTGCCGCAAAATAAACTATTGTCATTTCCTAATTTATTAAGCTCTTCTTACGCCAGCAGTTATGTGGTAGGCCAGTCGCTTAATTCTATTTATGTTTACCATTTTACCGGGTTTCAAAATGGACTGGCAACAGTACAGGAAGCTAACCCGAATCTTCCGCCTGTGCCCGGCATCGCGGCTAATGGCAAAGGCGATTGGATCATAGATGGAAATACCGATCCTAAATTTTATGGAGGGTTTGACAACACATTTCACTATAAAGGTTTTCAATTGGATGTATTTTTTCAGGGGGTAGACAGAAAGGCTCCACGGGGTGATACTTATTTTGCTTCTATACCAGGAATGGGATACGATATACCAAAATCCTTACTTAGCCTGCCGTTTAAGTATACGACTTCGTATGGGACACCGGCAGCCAACGCCTATGGCTATTGGGCGGGTTCGGATGCCGCAATTGAAAATGCCTCTTATATTCGGTTGAAAAATGTATCACTGGCTTATAATTTTCCATCGTCAGTGGTCAAACATTTAAAAATGTCAGGATTGCAGGTATATGTACATGCGCAAAACCTCTTGACATTCACCAAGTACCAGGGACTTGATCCGGAAACACTTTCAAATGCCTTGCCTACCGTCCGCATGATGATAGCAGGTATTAAAACCACCTTTTAAAAATTAATTCCATGAAAAAGACTAAAAAATATATAACGTATGGGTTCTTGTTTGTTTTTGGGCTTTTGGCTTTGAGCACTTTAAATAGTTGCAGAAAACTGATCAATGAAAACCCCTCGGGTACAAAAATATTAAGTTCGGATGTTTATACAGATTCTGTTACCGTACAAGCCACACTTGCAGGTATGTATACTACATTAATATATTCTAACGCTTATAACTTTTATCTTGCAGCTTTGCCCGCATTCACTGCTGATGAGTTAAATTACGTAGGCAACACCTATACACAGTACATAAACAATACGATAGCCACAAATGATCCTAATAATGAAAGCATCTGGAGCTCAAGTTATAATATCATTTATACAACCAATAGCATTATTAGTGGTGTAAATAGCAGCTCAGGAATATCTTCAAGATTTAAAAACCAGGCCTTAGGCGAGGCGCTATTTGTACGGGCTTTTTGTTATTTCGAACTTACTAATTTATATGGTGATGTGCCGCTCATTTTAGGTACCGATGTTGGAAGCAACTCAACAGTTGCCCGCACGCCGTCGACCGCTGTATACAGCCAGATCATCAGCG
>Ga0302315_10002489_pt1 | contig 17364 bp, 17 predicted proteins | sample III_Palsa_N3_1_FD_200532 | JGI IMG/M metagenome (GOLD analysis project Ga0302315, IMG submission 200532) | Peat permafrost microbial communities from Stordalen Mire near Abisko, Sweden - III_Palsa_N3_1 | ecosystem: Environmental > Terrestrial > Soil > Palsa > Peat permafrost | place: Sweden... | reverse complement strand
GTCGTAATGACACCCGGCATGTATAACTCGGCCTACTTCGAACACGCTTTCCTGGCCCAGCAAATGGGTGTCGAATTGGTCGAAGGACAAGATCTGTTCGTCGAAAATGACGTGGTCTATATGCGCACCACGCGCGGCCCCAAGCAAGTCGATGTGATTTATCGGCGCATCGATGACGACTATCTTGATCCGCTCGCGTTCCGCCCGGATTCCTCGCTCGGTGTTCCGGGATTGCTATCGGCGTACCGGGCCGGCCGCGTTACCTTGACCAATGCCATCGGAACCGGTGTCGCCGACGATAAGTCGATTTATCCGTTTGTACCGGACATGGTGAAATTTTACCTGTCGGAAAAACCAATTTTGAATAATGTGCCGACCTACCAATGTCGGAAAAAGGAAGATTTGGCCTATACGCTCGACAATCTGGCAGAGTTGGTCGTCAAGGAAGTGCATGGGGCCGGTGGTTATGGAATGCTGGTGGGGCCAGCCTCCAGCAAAACCGAAATTGAGGATTTTCGACAGCGCCTGCTGGCCAAGCCGGAAGGTTACATTGCCCAGCCAACGCTTGCATTATCGGCCTGCCCGACCTTCGTTGAATCGGGAGTCGCACCGCGGCATATCGACTTGCGGCCATTCGTGCTGTCCGGGAAAAATATTGCCATGGTTCCCGGCGGCTTGACGCGGGTGGCACTCAAGGACGGCTCGCTGGTGGTGAATTCCTCGCAGGGCGGCGGCACCAAAGACACCTGGATTTTGGAGAAATAATGCTTAGTCGAACAGCTGACCATTTATTCTGGATGGCGCGCTATACCGAGCGCGCCGAAAATACCGCCCGCATGCTCGACGTCAACGTACAGACTGCCTTGCTGCCGCAGTCGGCGGAAGCGGCCGAGCATGGATGGCGCGCCATGCTGAGCATCTCCGAATTATCAGAACGTTTTGACGAAAAACATGACTCATTGACACCCAAGGATGTCATCGATTTCATGGTGCGCGAACCGACCAATCCGTCATCGATCGCGTCGTGTCTACGCGCGGCCCGTGAAAATGCCCGTGCTGTGCGCGGCACCCTGACTACCGAAGTCTGGGAAACCCAGAATGCCACATGGCTGGAGGTAAAGGATAGGCTGCGAGGCAATCACCTGGAGCAGGATCCCAGCCAGTTTTTCGAATGGGTCAAATACCGTTCGCATCTATCGCGCGGTGTCACCATCGGCACCATGCTGAAAGACGAAGCGCTGTATTTCATCCGCCTAGGCACCTTTCTCGAACGCGCCGACAATACCGCGCGCCTGCTGGATGTGAAATTTCATAACGCCGAGCGCCTGAGCAAGGCAGAGCAGCGCGCCCGCCAACGCAATGACCCCGATGCACAAATCGATTTCTACTACTGGGCGGCGATACTGCGCTCGGTGTCCGGATTCGAGGTATATCGAAAAGTCTATCGGGATGTCATCACCCCGGCGCGGGTTGCTGAATTCTTGATATTGCGTGGCGACATGCCGCGCTCGTTGCTGGCGTGCATGGATGAAGTCGTCACTACCTTGACCGAAGTCGGCAACCAGACATCGGCTGACACCGAACGCTTCGCCGGCAAGCTGCATGCCGAGTTGCGTTTCAATCGCATAGACGACATCCTGCAAGAGGGGTTGCACGATTACCTCACCAAGTTCCTGGAACGCATCTACGAATTGGGCAATCGTGTCAGCAGTGATTTCTTGGTGCCGCTAGCCGGGTAAAGGCAATGGTTTCGATGACAATCAGCGTTACCGATCCGATGTCGCCGATCACGCTACAGTAAAAATACTGCGTGGCCGGTTTTTCCGTCTTTTCATCTATGAAAATCATGTTGACTGGCGCATGATCTCACCTTATTGACAACCCACTTTCAGGTACCGGCATATCGCATAGGTGACTGGTTATCCGGAAATGAGAAGATGAGATCACGAGCGGTAGAACCGAGACATGCGCTTCAGGAACGGATCAAGCACACAAGCACGCTACCTGCGCTGCTGGATCTTCTTGGCGAGGAAATCGAAAAACTCGATCAGGTCGACGGCTACTTGATCAATCTGCGGGACTCCGAGAACGCCTATCTGGTTAGCCTGAAGGTCCATCTGACTTCTGAGTTCCATGTCCTCGAAGAGACGTATTACCGCTACAAGGTCGCGCTGTCAGGCGACGCGCTGAACCTGAATGCGCGCGCTTTCCATAGCCGGGGAATCGTGCAATGCGATCTCGACTCCGCCTCCGAGATCGAACGGGATCTGTTGCGCGCCTGGAAGCTTCAGCAAATCACCGCGATTGCGATACTAGACGACGATAATTTCAACCAAACTCCGATAGGGACGCTGGTACTGCTCAAGCAGGAAGGCCACATTGACGAGCAGGTATTTATTAACATCGAACAATTGATCACCCTTTTTTACCTGCCCTTGCGCCAAGCGCTTGAGGCATCGTTCCTGCAGGAGCGACGCGAACGCCTGGAATCGGCCGCAGTGGAGCAGTCGCGATTTCTGCAATTCGTTGTTGAGCTAAATAATCTGACGTCGACTGAAACCATCTATCAAATGTTTGCCACCGAGATGTTTCGGCAATTTGCGTTTGATGGATTGGGTTTCTTTTTACTCGAGCACAAATTACTTACCTGCAAGCGCGTCGAAGTTGCCGACCCACACTACGAAGACATCGGCAAGGCATGGCAGGATTATTTGTGCGACAACCCGTATGAATTGAATACGACTGACGGCGGGATTTCTCACACCTTCCTGAAAAACCTGCCGCTGATGTTTCATGACGTCCAGGCTATTATCAAGCTGCCCATGTCGGAGAAAGATCGCCATTCTCTCGAAGTCTTGAAAACCGCGCGCACCTTGCTATTGGTGCCCATCTGCCCCGGACGGAAACCAATCGGCGTGCTGGCCTTTTACAGCCTGCTGGATGCGGTAGACATATCTGAATCCGATCTGCATTTGATCAGCAAACTCGCTTCGTTGTTCGGCGCGGCAATCACCAATATCAATCATCACATTGCCATCGGCGGCCGAGCAGAAAATTAGAGCTCCTTACGAATATTCGATCGCGACACCGACGCTTGTCGGGCGTTCGAAATTCACTATCACGTCAAAATGCTGCGCTCTGCAAGCGATATACAAGTTCGCTGGAATTGGCAGCCGAGAATTTTCGCATGAGCCGTGATCTGTGCATTTCCACAGTACGCGGGCTCAACCCGATTTGGCGGGCAATCAGTTTGCTGGTCTTGCCATCAATCAGCAAGGTGGCGATTTCGCGTTCGCGCGGCGTGAGTTCGGTATTCACCATGCGCTTGTCGCTCAAGTCCTCGAATGACCAGATTGCGGCGGCGTGCGGATCATCACGTTGCAGGGAGCTGCCGCAGACGTGGCACCAAAACAATTCGTCACTGGCACGTTTCATGATTCGCTCGTCGGTATACCGCCCGTTATCGGTCATGACGGGAGCAATTTGAATACCGATACGATTGAACTCATCAACGGTCGGATACAGCAAGCAAAAGGATTGCCCAACCAGCGTTTCTCGCTGGTAACCGAACATGTTAATCAACGCGTCATTGCACGCTTGGATGACCCTGTTGTGCGAGATGCACATTCCAACCGGGGCATGTTGAAAAATGAATTCGTAATCTATTGCTGGTAATCCATCCATGAAAATCCGACCAATCTGCAAACGCATTCGGTAATTCAACGGGCTCGTCCCGATTTCATTTTTGCGCAACGCGCAGAGAATCGAGTCGTGCTGCCACTGTACACAAAGAAGGGTTCTCTCGTAAAGCGTAACCCACTGTTTTCACGTTAATGTGTGTAAATTACGCCCTAGTCTTTCCATGAAATGGTGATTGAAACCCTGGCTTCATGATGCTGTGACGCACCATTTTCAATAGGCGTTCGATCACCGCACAATTCGCGATGAAATACGAGATGAAATACGAAGCGCAGTCATCTTCGACCCGACTATTTGACAGGAACTGCGCAAGGGGGGCACTGCTCAATTGCGCCAAAGAATTATCGCTTTATCGACCTTAATTTTCCAACGACACCGGTAGGAAGAAAATAGACCGATAGGATGAATAACACGCCCAACCAAAGCAACCAGCGATCCGGCGATAATAAGGTCGATAGCAATGGTATGTTTTGCGTTGCGCTGGCGCTGTGCGCCATTAAATCTTCCAGGTAACTTTGCGCCAGGATGAACATTGTCGCGCCGCAAATAGCGCCGTACAAAGTTCCCATGCCGCCGATGACGACGATGAGAAGGATGTTGATCATGATTTCAATCGACAGCGATGTATCGGCACTGTTATAGCGCAACCATAGCGCCAGCAAGACACCGGCCAGTGTGGCGAATATCGCCGAAAGCACGCTGGCAGCGGTTCGAAATATCACCGTGTTGTAACCGATTGCTTCCGCCCGGAAAGCGTTCTCGCGAATTGCTTGCAACACGCGGCCAAAAGACGAATTGACGATGCGCAACATGCACAGGAAAAGGATGATCGTAATGAAGAACACCAGATAATAGGTAATGATCTTGCCGTCGACGGAAACGTCGAACACCGGTTGTTCAAACAGCTGGTAGCTGGGCGACAATACATCCGGCACGCTAAAATTCAAGCCATCCTCGCCTCCGGTCAGGTCTGACAATTGCGAAGCCAGTGTCTGAAACGAAAATGCCACCGCGAGCGTGATCATGGAAAAGAATATCGCGCGCACCCGCAGGGAAAACATGCCGATCAACAACGATAACAAGGCCGACAACACCACGGCGGCGCCAGTGCCAATCAAGATACTGCTCCAGTTTGATCCCAGGCTCACGCAAGCAATGGCGACCCCATAGGCGCCGATCCCAAAGAACATGGTATGGGCAAATGAGACGATGCCGGTGTAACCGAGCAACAAATCGTAACTCGCCACCAGCACGATAAAAATCAGGATTTTGGCTGCGACATTCAGGGCCTTTGCGCCTGGAAACAAGAACGGCGCCAGCGCCAACCCCAGCACGATCGCAATCAGCATCGTTCCTAAAATACGACTGCGGGGTAAATCACCGGAAAGAATGCTGATCATCGTTGGTTCACCGGCTACTGATCGAATAGAGACCCTGCGGGCGCCACAACAAGATCGCCACCATTAGCAGGATGTTGGAAAACAAGGCCACTTTGGGCATCAGGAAACCCGTGTAATTCGCTACCAGGCCGATCAAAATGGCGCCGAGAAAGCTGCCGCTGGTGGAACCGAGGCCGCCCATGATAATGACCATGAAAATCAGCACGTTGACCTGCGCCCCCATTTGCGGCGTTACGTTTTGCTGATATAAACCCCACATCACGCCGCCGAGGCCAGCCAATGCCGATCCCACGGCAAACACGCCGATAAATAAGCGTTGGATTCGATATCCGAGGCTTTCAACCATTTCGCGATCCTGCACGCCGGCACGTATCAACAGGCCGACCTTGGTGCGATTGAGCACGACGATAACGCAAACGAACACAGACAATCCAACCAGCAATGCCAACAGGCGATACTTCTCGATGGCAACGTCGCCCCACACCAGGGAACCGCTCAAGGTGGCAGGCAATGGCAATTCCATTTGTTGCGTCCCCCACACCATTTTGATCAATTCTTCGCCGACCACCATGCCGCCCATCGTGATCAGTATCTGTTTTAAATGCTGGCCATAGACACGGCGGATCAAGAGCCGCTCGAACACCAAGCCGGCCAATCCTGCTGCCAGCATCGCCGCCAACACTGCCACGCCCAGCGCCGCCAGATTCAGCCCTAGGCTATCGGCCCCGGTCCATTGCGGCAGCGCGCCCAGTACCGAGACGGCGACAAATGCGCCAAGCGCGATGAAGATGCCGTTGGCGAAAGTAAATACATCCATCAATCCAAAAATCAAGGTCAGCCCGGACGCGATAATGAAAATAATCATGCCCATCGCCAGCCCGGCGACGGTGAGCGTGATCCAGGTCGAGGATGACCCGATCAGCGGGTAGGCAATCAACATCAGCAGCGGCGCCAATAGCAGCGGCAACCAGTCAATGCGGCGTTTCGCGGAAATCATGGCTTGCGCTGGTTCAGGGGCGTTCGTACTCACTCTCGCACTCATTCTTGCCTTCCTTATTGGTGCGCAGCCAGGGACAAACCCAGCAAGCGGGTTTGCAAGTCTTGATCTTCGGCCAGCGCTGCCATCAAACCGCTATGCACGATTCTGCCATTGTCCATCACGGCAACGGTATCTCCCAATTGTCGGGCAAAATTGAAGTTCTGTTCAACCAGCAGGATCGTGGTATCGGTTTGCTTCAGCTCACGAAAAGCGGCAATCATATTGGCGATAATGGCCGGTGCCAAACCTTTACTGGGCTCATCGATCAAGATCAATTTGCGCGGCTCGATCATGGCGCGCGACACGGCCAGCATTTGCTTTTGCCCGCCGGACAGCTTGCCGGCAGGATGTTGCCAGAATTTCTTCATCGCCGGAAACAAACCGAAAATCCATTCCAGCCGCTTGGCATCGATCTCGTCGACACTGCGCGCCTGGCGCGCCGCCAGCAGCATGTTTTCGCGCACCGTGAGGTCACCGAAAATGCCCATGTTTTCCGGCACATAGGCAATCCCGCTGCGCACCAGATCGGCCGTCGGTTTGGCGGCGATATCGTGATCGTCGAAAATGATATGGCCGCGCGACGCGCGCCACAAGCCCATGATGGTGCGCAAGGTGGTCGATTTCCCCGCACCGTTGCGTCCCAGCAGCATGGTCAGTTGACCACGCGGAACCTTCAGGTCGACGCCATGCAAGATGTGATAAGCGCCAATATGGGTGTGTACGCCATCGAGTTGCAGCAGAGGTTCGTTCATGCCGCTTCCTCCACCGGAGCCAAACCGAGGTAGGCTTGCTGCACAATCGGCGAAGCGATGACCGCTTCCGGTTCGCCGTCGGCCATTAGCGTACCGTTGTGCAATACCACGATGCGATCGGCCAGTTCCCGCACCACGTCCATCTTATGCTCAACCAGCAAGATGGTTTTGGCGCTACGTTTTTTCAAGGCACGGATCAAATCCAGGATCACCGGCACTTCATCGACACTCATACCGGCCGTCGGTTCATCGAACATATAGATTTCCGGGTCGAGCGCAATCAGCATGCCGACCTCCAGTTTGCGTTGGTCGCCATGGGACAACACGGCGGCGTGCACATCGCGCTTGGCGGTCAATGACACCATTTCCAATACTTGCTCGGCGCGCAGGATCAGATCCTTATGACTACTCCAGATACGTAGCAGATCCAGTCCGAGGCGCCGCCGCGATTGCAGCACCAGACGCACATTTTCCATCACCGTCAAATACGGGAAAAGATTGGTCAGCTGGAAGGCGCGTCCGATTCCTGCATGCGCGCGATTGGCGGTGCGCATGCTCGTGATATCGCGCCCATTCAGCAACACGTGGCCGGATGACGGTTTGAGCTGGCCGGAAATCAAGTTAAAATAAGTAGTCTTGCCGGCCCCGTTGGGCCCAACGATGGCCGTCAGGCTATTGCGTCTGAAAATGCAAGACACTTGATTGACCGCAACGTGACCACCAAAGTGAATACTGAGTTCCCGCGTTTCCAGCGAAATATCGCCGCCGTGGGACGGCGTCTCCGCAACCGTATTTTTCTCAGGCATTGATGGTTTCCGTGCTTGATGCCAGGGTAAGAAATGCAGCGGAGCCTGCGTACGATACGATGCAGATCCCGCCGATCATCGGATTTATCGAATTCAACGCTTGTTCAACGCTTATTCTGAATCGGAATATCCATTTCAGCCGGCGTGATTTCATGCACGAGTTCCGGCACGCCCCAGGCGAATGCAGGGTCATCCTTGATCCTGAAATGGTACATCGATTGCATCGCCTGATGATCTTCCTTGCGGAAGGTCATGGTGCCTTTCGGCGTCTCGAAGCTCATTCCCTCCATTGCCGAAATCAACTTCTCGGTGTCGGTATTGCCGCCGGTTTTCTTCAGCGCTTCCACTACCGCAATGCCGGCAGCCATGCCGCCAGCGGTGAAGAAATCAGGCGGCGACTTGAAGCGCTTATAGTGCTCGGCGACCAGCCAGGTATTGACCGGATTCTTGGGAATCCCGAAATAGTAATACAGCGCACCTTCCATGCCTGGCAGCTTTTTGAATGCCGTCATCGCCGGCAAGATATTGCCGCCGGTGGAAATTTCGATGCCGTAACGTTTTTTCAAATCCATGTCCGCCAGTTTGCCGAACGGATCGCCGGCACCGGCCCAGATCAGCCAGAGAATCTTGCGGCCCGGCTTGTCTTTGAGCGCATCGATGATGCGTTGCGCACCGGCAGTGAAATCGGTAGTGGTCGGCGGCAAATATTCTTCGTGTACCAATTTGGCTTTTTTCAACGCCCCCTTGAACGCCTTGATGCCGTCACGTCCGAATGCATTATCGGTACCCAACGTGGCGATGCTCACGCCTTCCTTGTCAACCGCAAAGGCATTGGAAATGGCGTCTTGCGACGAATTGCGGCCGGTGCGGAAAATGTAGCGGTTCCATTTATCGCCGGTAATCGAATCGGCAACTGCCGGCTCCACCAGCAAAATCTTCTTGTATTCCTGCGCGACCGGCAACATGGCAATCGCCACGCCGGATGCGGTCGGCCCTACCGCGAGATCCGCCTTGTCGTCTTGATAGGCTGCCGCAAGTTGCGACTTGCCGATGTCCGGCTTGCCTTGGTCATCCTTTTCGACGACGACGATTTTCTTGCCATCCACCGTCATCGTGCCCTTGGTAGCGTAATCCAAACCCATCATGAACCCGGTTTCTGTCTGTTTGGCATACGCTTCAAGCGGACCGGTCTTGGAATAAATCAGCGCGACAGTAACGTCTTTAGCGTAAAGCGGCGCCATGCAGCACAACATTCCGACGGCAGCCAGCAGGTTTCGTCTCATATCCAGATCCTCTTGTGGGTTGGTGGGCGTTGTCAAGAATACTCCATGCGATTGCATTGGGGTAGCCGTATAAATACGATATGCACACCTATTCCGACCAAATACTTGCGCAATGTCAGTGATAATTTGCCAAGGCCTGCAAACTGACGATTCTGGATGGTCAAATCAAGAAATTTGCATTTTCAACAAAAATAGCCAGTAACATCCAGCAACATTGCCTCGTCGTTTGCCGATTCGATCCCATCGCCCGGACTCCCTGCTTGCTGTAAAATAGATGATCTTCGGCATTTTTCGCGTTTTTTCGTTTCTATGACTTACTGTGTTGCCATGCGGCTCGATGCCGGGCTAGTGTTCTTATCCGACTCACGCACCAATGCGGGAGTCGATCAAGTCGGCACGTTCCGTAAAATGAGCGTGTTCGAAAATCCAGGCGATCGCACCCTGGTCTTGATGACGGCTGGCAATCTGTCGATTTCGCAGTCGATACGCCAAATCGTCGCTGAGCAATTGACGGCTGACGGCAGAAGTATCTGGACCGCAAATTCGATGTATGAGGCGGCGCAAATAGTCGGGGAAGCGATCCGCATCGTCTATCAGCGCGACGCAGATTCCTTGGCAAGGTTTGGCATAGACTTCAATGTCAGCATGATACTCGGTGGGCAAATCAGGGGCGAACGCTGCCGCTTGTTCCAGATGTATTCGGCCGGCAATTTCATTGAGTCGCACAATGAGAATACTTACTTCCAGATTGGCGAGGCCAAATACGGAAAGCCGATCATCGATCGCGTGATCTCGCCCTTGACGCCACTGGATGAAGCGGCGAAATGCGCGTTGATTTCAATGGATTCGACGCTGCGTTCGAATATCTCGGTCGGGCTGCCGCTGGATTTGCTGATTTACGAAACCGACAAGCTGGCCGTGAGCCGTTTCGTCACGATCGACGAAAACAATCAATACTTCCAGATGATACGCAATTCCTGGGGTGGGCAATTGAAGGCGGTGTTTGAAGGAATTGCCGATCCGGTCTGGAACGCCGCGCCGGAGACAACGTCGAATGTCTTGTCAACCATGAACGTGCATAGCCAGCCGGTGCGCGTCCTGCCGCCATCGACACTGGCGACGGTCAATACAGGCAATGCTCCGCTGCAGACCCTGGCCCAACACGATCAAAACGGCAAGCAGCACTGAACTGCTAATCGCTCAATAATCGCTCAAGCCAAACGCGACACCAAGACTGGTGTCGCGGCACACGCAAATTATCTAATTACAATACGATGGTCTGATGTTCGCCTTCGGCGCGTTCGCGGATCTCGCCTATGCGGCTGACAGTCTCGCCTGCTGCCTGCAATTGCGCCATCGCAGCGTCAGCATTTTCCTTAGCTACGATCACCGTCATGCCAATGCCGCAATTGAAGACGCGGTGCATTTCAGCGTCGGCGACGCCGCCATGTTGTTGCAGCCACTTGAACAATGGCGGCATGGTCCATGAATCGCTATGCAAGATGGCAGTCAAATGCGGCTGCAACACGCGCGGGATGTTTTCTACCAGCCCGCCGCCGGTGATATGCACCATGCCTTTGACTTCCATGGAAGCCATCAATGCGAGCAATGGCTTGACGTAGATACGGGTCGGTTCCAGCAGCACATCGGCCAATTTGCGGCCGTGGAAATCGGCGTTCAAGTCAGGCTGGGCGACGGAAATGATCTTGCGCACCAGGGAATAGCCGTTTGAATGTGCGCCCGATGAAGCCAGGCCCAGAATCACATCGCCCGGAACGATCTTGCTGCCGTCGATAATTTTCGATTTTTCCACGGCACCGACCGCAAAGCCAGCCAGGTCGTACTCGCCGTCCGGATACATGCTCGGCATTTCAGCGGTTTCGCCGCCGATCAATGCACAACCAGCTTGCTCGCACCCAGCTGCAATGCCTTTGATGACGTCGGTTGCGGTCGCCACGTCGAGCTTGCCGCAAGCAAAGTAATCGAGGAAGAATAGCGGTTCCGCACCTTGCACCAGGATGTCGTTGACGCTCATGGCGACGAGATCGATGCCGACCGTGTCATGCTTGTTCAAATGAAATGCCAGCTTCAACTTGGTGCCGACGCCATCGGTGCCGGATACCAGCACCGGCTCCTTGAACTTCTTGCTGACTTCGAACAGGGCGCCGAATCCGCCGATCCCCCCCATCACGCCTTCGCGCATGGTGCGCTTGGCAAACGGCTTGATTGCTTCGACCAGGGCATCGCCCGCGTCGATGTCGACACCGGCGTCGCGATAGGAGAGAGATACGTTAGATGTGGAAGTCATGATGTAATTGGCGACAGAGGCGGTAAAATAGGCAGTTATTGGCAGAAAAGCGCCGGAAAATGCGCCGGAAAATGCTCGGCTAAACCCGTATTTTAACAAATCGCTCCCTAACGCCCCTACTTTCATGCCATTTTCTTTTACGTCGGAGCAAAAGCAGACCGCCATTTGGTTGGCGGTCGCCCTTGGCTTGGTGCTGGTGATGGTATCGCTGGGGCCGGTACTCACGCCCTTTATCGCCGCCACCATCCTGGCCTACGCGCTTAATCCAGGCGTTGACTGGCTGGCATCGCGGCGCATTGGGAAATTCGCCTTTCCACGCTCGCTGGCAGTCACCATCATGGTGCTGGCCTTGTTTGCAGCGGTCCTGGCCTTGGTGCTGGTGGTCGCCCCGGTGTTGCAAAAAGAAAATGTATTGCTACAAGAACAAATTCCTACTTTTCTGGTAAAGCTCAATGAACTGATTGGCCCGAAACTGCAAGAGTTGGGCATCAGCGTGCAATTGGACGGTGCCGGCATCAAGAATATCGCCGCACAATATATGAGTAGCAGCGGCGAGGAAATTTGGCACGCGGTACTTTCATCGGCCAAAGTGGGCGGCATCGCCGTTCTCGGCTGGTTGGCGACGTTTGTCCTGATTCCCGTGGTCTTGTTTTACCTGTTGCTGGATTGGCATGCATTGCTGGCGCGCTTGAAAAACGTTGTCCCGCGTCGCTGGATCGGCAAGACCAGCGGCTTGATCCTCGAAGTGGATGGCTTGCTGGCGCAATACCTGCGCGGCCAATTGACGGTAATGCTGGTGCTGGCAGCCTATTATTCGATTGCGTTGACCCTGGCTGGCTTCGATGTCGCGCTACCGGTCGGGTTGGTCACCGGCCTATTGGTATTTATTCCCTATCTCGGATTCGGTCTTGGATTGATCTTGGCCCTGATTGCCGCCGTTCTCCAATTTGACGGTTTCCACGGATTGATCGCGGTGGCCGTTGTATACGGCTTTGGGCAAATCCTGGAAGGGTTTTTCCTGACTCCGCGACTGGTAGGCGAACGAATCGGCCTGCATCCCTTGGCGGTCATCTTCGCCTTATTGGCATTTGGCCAGATCTTCGGATTTGTCGGTGTCTTATTGGCGCTGCCGGCATCGGCAATCGTCATGGTCGCCATCAAACATGTGCGCAGACTCTACCTCAACAGCAGTTTCTATACCCGAGTATGAATAACCCACTATGGCCAATTGCCGGAAATCGCAAGACAATGATCGGATCGCACTGCAGAATAGTTGAGATGTCGCAATGAGGCAAATGCTGTTGGACTTGAGTGCCGGTAAGCCGCCGACCCTGGAGTCGTTTGTCGTTGGCGCAAATGTCGAGCTGATGCAACACCTGCTGGCTCTGGCGGAGCGCAACGACTTGACCCTGAATGAAAATTTCACCTACGTGTGGGGCGAACCCGGCGCCGGAAAAACCCATTTGCTACAGGCGATGGCAAGCTTGCCTGCCGCCCGCTATATCGCGGCCGACGCGAATGCCGAGGCCTTCCATTTTTCGCCGGATCAGCGATTCTATCTGCTCGACGACTGTGACAAGCTGTCGGACGAGACACAGATCTCGGCATTTGCGCTATTCAACCAAGTGCGTGAAAACAACGGTGTCATGATCAGCGCTGGCTCAGTGGCGCCGGCCATTTTGGGTGTACGCGAGGATTTGCGCACCCGTCTGGGGTGGGGCTTGATTTACCAGGTCCATGAGCTGACCGACGAAGAAAAGATTGCGGCACTCAATCACACTGCACTTGCACGCGGTTTAACGCTATCATCCGGCGTGTTACCCTATCTCATTACCCATTTCAGGCGCGATATGCGCTCACTTTCTGCGATGCTGGACGCCTTGGATCACTATTCGCTGGAAACCAAACGGCCGATCACCTTGCCGCTTTTGCGCGATCTTTTGGCGCAAGAACGAGGAACTACCGAACAATGAATCTCGCCTTATTCGATCTCGACCATACCCTGCTACCGCTGGATTCCGACTATGAATGGGGCCAGTTCCTGTCAAGGATCGGCGCGGTTGACCCGGTAGCATTTGCCCAGCGCAATGGCGAATTTTTCGCTCAGTATCAAGCCGGGACCATCGATCCGGTCGAGTACCTGGAATTTGCCCTGGGCACTCTGGCGCAATTCAAGCGAGAACAACTGGATCAATGGCATGCGCAGTTCATGCGGGAAGTCATTCATCCAGTGATATTGCCGGTGGCGCTGGACTTGATACAACAACATCGGGATGCCGGCGACTTGGTAGTTATCGCCACGGCCACCAATCGCTTTGTCACGGCGCCGATTGCCGAAGCCCTTGGCGTTGAACACCTGATCGCCGCCGAGCCCGAATTCACGACAGATGGTGAACTCACCGGTAAGCTGACGGGCATCCCTTCCTCTGGAGAAGGTAAGCTGATGCATCTGCGAGACTGGCTGGCCAAGCGCGGGAAATCGCTGGACAGCTTTGAGCGCAGCCATTTTTACAGCGATTCGCAAAACGATATCCCCCTCCTGTCTGCGGTGACCCACCCGGTAGCCACTAACCCCAATGCCAAGCTCACGGCTCACGCCCAAGCGCTCGGCTGGCCCATACTGAAATTATTCAATGATTAAAAAGTTCATCCGCCGCATCCTCGGGACCAAAGCCAAAGAAACCGGGCCGAACAAACCGGTTGTACTGGGCCCGAAAGAACATGCGATCAATCCGCAATTGGTATCACCCAATGCGCTTCGGGTTACCCAAACATTGCAGGAAGCGGGCTTCAAGGCTTTTGTGGTCGGCGGCGCGGTGCGTGACTTATTGCTCGGCATCAAGCCAAAAGATTTCGACATCGCGACCAACGCCACGCCGGAACAAGTCAAACGCCTGTTCCGGCGTGCCTTTATCATCGGCAAACGCTTCCAGATCGTCCATGTGATGCTCGGCCAGGAACAATTGGAGGTCACCACCTTTCGCGGTGCCTCCTCGGACGGTTCGCCCAAAGATGAGCATGGCCGCGTATTGCGCGACAACACCTTCGGCGAGCAGCACGAAGACGCCGTGCGGCGCGACTTCACCATCAATGCCATGTATTACGATCCGGCGACGCAAACCGTGCTGGATTATCACGGCGGCATCGCCGATATTCGCGCCAAGACCCTGCGCATGATCGGCGTGCCGGAAGCGCGTTATCGCGAAGATCCGGTGCGGCTGTTGCGCGTCGTGCGCTTTGCGGCAAAGCTCAATTTCACCATCGAGCCGGCCACCAGTGCGCCGATCGCGGTCATGGCGACGTTGATCAACAACGTCCCGGCCGCGCGCGTGTTCGATGAAATGTTGAAATTGCTGATGAGCGGCCAGGCGCTGGCCTGCCTGCAGCAATTGCGCAAACAGGGATTGCATCACGGCTTGCTGCCACTGCTGGACGTGGTGCTTGAGCAACCGATGGGTGAAAAATTCGTCACCTTGGCCTTGGCGAACACCGATTTGCGCATTCAACAGGGTAAGCCGGTATCGCCAGGCTTCCTGTTTGCATCCTTGCTATGGCATCAGGTATTGGAAAAATGGACTGCCTATCAGGCAGCAGGCGAATATCCAATCCCTGCCTTGCATCTGGCGGCTGACGATGTGCTGAATACGCAGACCGAAAAATTGGCACTGCAAAGAAAAATCGCCTCCGATATGCGCGACATCTGGGCGATGCAGCCGCGCTTCGAGCGACGCATCGGCAAATCACCTTACAAATTGCTGGAACACTTGCGTCTGCGGGCGGGCTACGACTTCCTCCTGCTGCGTTGTGCGTCCGGTGAAATCGACAGTGAAATCGGCGAATGGTGGACTGAGTTCATGGCTGCGGACGGCGGCGGCCGCGAAGCCTTGCTGGCCCGAAAAACCAAAGCCACCGAAAGCGCTCCGGCGAAGAAGCGCCCCCGCAAGCGCGGTGGCCGCAACAAGCCCAAGGGCGAACCCGGCGCGCAAAGCGGAGCATAATTGTGCCCTCAGTCAATGCATACGTCGGCGTCGGCGCCAATCTCGGCAATGCGCAGGAAACTGTGCAGCGTGCGATACTGCAGCTTGCCGACTTGCCGCGAACGCGCCTGAAGGAGCAATCGAGTTTGTTTCGAACTTCCCCGATCGATGCCGGCGGTGATGACTATGTGAATGCGGTGGTGTGCATTGCCACGCAACTGGATGCGCAGGAACTACTCATGCAATTGCAATCCATAGAAAACGATTTTGGACGTGAGCGCCCTTACGTTAACGCGCCACGCACACTCGATCTTGATATCCTCCTGTACGACACCCGCCAAATCAAGACCGATACGCTGATAGTGCCGCACCCCCGCTTGACCGAGCGCGCGTTTGTGCTGATACCGTTATTGCAAATCGATCCAACGATCTCGATTCCCGGCAAGGGCGCGGCCCACCAATTTGTACCGGGCGTGGCGGGCCAGTCTATTTCCAGGATCGCCGGATAATATCAAGGGTTACAATGGATTTTGACCGCTACAAATATATCGTAGTCGAAGGACCGATCGGCGTGGGAAAGACGTCGCTGGCGCGCCGCTTGGCGGAAAATTTATCCGCGCAAACGCTGCTGGAACTGCCGGAAGAAAATCCCTTCCTGGAAAAGTTTTATCGCGACTCGGCCCGCTACGCATTGCCGGCGCAAATGTTTTTCCTGTTCCAGCGCATGAATCAATTGCGCGACCTGGCGCAAACGGATCTTTTCAACCAGCCGGTGGTGTCCGACTTCCTGCTAGACAAAGATCCTATTTTTGCCGGCTTGACGCTCGCGGACGACGAGTTGAATCTATACCGCCAGATGTATGAACATCTGCGCCCGCAAGCGCCGAAACCCGATCTGGTCATCTATCTGCAGGCGGAACCCGAGATATTGATCGAGCGCGTAAAAAAACGCGGCATCCCGATGGAAAGCGGCATTTCCGAAACCTATCTTTACCGCCTTTGCGAAAGCTACAGCCGGTTTTTCTATCACTATGAAGCGGCTCCGCTGCTGATCGTCAATGCGGAAAATTTGAACCCGATTGCCCGCGACGACGATTTTAATTTGCTGCTGAAATGCATCAGGAATATGCGTGGCAAGCGCGAATTTTTTAAACTTGGAGAATGAACATGGCTGGATATTTGCAAGAAAGTCAGACCGCTGCGAGCCAAGGCCGTACCCGAGCCGTCACCGTTCCGGCCTTGCGCAAGCAGCGCGACAACAACGAAAAAATCACCATGCTGACCTGCTACGACGCCAGTTTCGCGTCGTTGATGGATCGCTGCGGCGTCGACATTCTATTGATCGGCGATTCGTTGGGCATGGTGTGCCAAGGCCATACTTCGACGCTGCCGGTAATGCTAGCCGATATCGCCTACCACACCGCCAGCGTCGCACGCGGCAACCATACTGCGCTGGTCGTAGCCGATATGCCGTTCGGCACCTATGCGACACCCGAATCAGCATTCGACAACGCTGTCAAATTGATGCAGGCCGGTGCCCAAATGGTCAAACTGGAAGGCGGCGCGTGGCTGGCCGAAACCGTGCGCTTCCTGACCGAGCGTTCCGTTCCGGTGTGCGCCCACGTCGGCTTGACGCCGCAATCCGTGCATCAACTAGGTGGCTATCTGGTGCAAGGCAAGACCATAGAGAGCGCGGAGCAATTGCTGGTGGATGTGATGGCTTTGCAGAATGCCGGCGCCGGCTTGGTTGTGCTGGAGGCGATTCCCTCACCGCTCGGCAAAAAGGTAACCGATGCACTGACGATTCCCACCATCGGCATCGGCGCCGGCCCCGATTGTTCCGGCCAGGTCTTGGTGATGCACGATATGCTCGGCGTGTTCCCAGGCAAAAAAGCGCGCTTCGTGAAAAATTTCATGGAGGGGCAAGCCAGCATCGAAGCCGCGATTCTCGCCTATATTGCTGCCGTCAAAGACAAATCATTTCCGGCGCCGGAACATTGTTTTTAGAAAATGGGCTGGGACGCCATCGCAATCACGATGTGATTTTGTAGGGCGGAAAAGCGCAGCGCCTTCCGCCGTATGTGGACGTGGCACGCGCCT
>Ga0302315_10002488_pt1 | contig 17368 bp, 11 predicted proteins | sample III_Palsa_N3_1_FD_200532 | JGI IMG/M metagenome (GOLD analysis project Ga0302315, IMG submission 200532) | Peat permafrost microbial communities from Stordalen Mire near Abisko, Sweden - III_Palsa_N3_1 | ecosystem: Environmental > Terrestrial > Soil > Palsa > Peat permafrost | place: Sweden... | reverse complement strand
CGGCCCCGACCTCAACGAAGCCATTGCCGGTCATGCCGAAGACCTCGGAATGCTTGGAGACACCCCAGCGATTGTCGGCAAAGCAGCCGGACTCCACACACGCCTGATCAATCAAACATCGGTCGGCAGCGATTGCTGGCTGATAGTGCGCGCCGACGGCCCCAAAACTCTGAACGACCTCAAGGGCAAAATTGTCGCCACCCAAAAGGGCTCCTACATGGCCCGCTATCTCATGGGTCTGCTCATCGACAATGGTCTGCTCGACAAAGTACGCTTCGTAAACCTCCTCAGCTCCGACGCCGAAGCCGCACTGCGCCGCGGAGACATCGCCGCTTATGCCTCTCCCTACGGCCCACTGCTTGAGTCTCATGGCTTCCGCTCGCTCGACGAGGCAAAGAACCACCCCAGCCTCCTCGGAAGCGGAGTTACGATTGTGACATCCGAGTATTACTCGAACCATCCCGATATTGTCACCGCCTGGAACCATGCCAGAGATATCGGCATCGATAATCTTCAGCAGCACCAGGACGAGTACTACGCCTGGCAGGCAGCGCGGGTCAAGCTCCCAGTTGCCATTTACCGCAAGGTCTACCCAAGCCGGGTGTACACCAAAGAGGCGCTCACTCCCTACGGAATCAATCTGCTCAACAGCACGAAAGCCTTTCTTGTCGGACAGCATCTCGCCAAATCAGACTTCAATGTCACCGATTGGGCAGTGCCGGGCGTCCTTCCCACAAGCAAAGTCGCCTCCGCGCAAGTACAGGAAAAACAGCCATGACCTATATCCTGGAGACAAACGCGCTTACTCGCCGCTTCGGCAGCCTGCACGCTGTAAAAGAACTCACCCTGTCCATAAAGGGCGGAGAGGCCTTCGGCGTTCTCGGTCCAAACGGCGCCGGAAAATCCACAGCGATTAAAATGCTGACCACCCTGCTGCCGCCCTCAAGCGGATCGGCAACAATTGGCGGCTATGATGTCACTCGCCAGTCTGCCGACGTCCGTAATATCATCGGATACGTCCCTCAGATGGTCTCAGCCGACGGCGCACTTACAGGCTACGAAAACCTTCTCGTCTTCGCAAAGCTTTACAGCATCCCAAGACGGGAGCGTGAGGCCAGAGTCCGCGAAGCCCTGCGCATCATGGACCTCGAAGACTCCGCCAACCGCCTCGTTAAGACCTACTCCGGCGGTATGCTGCGCCGCGTCGAAATAGCGCAGGCCATGATCCACCGCCCGCGCATCCTCTTCCTCGACGAACCCACCGTCGGCCTGGACCCAATTGCGCGGGACTCAGTCTGGGAGCAGGTAAGAAAGCTCAGAGACGAATTCGGAACAACCATTTTGATGACCACTCATTATATGGAAGAAGCCGACCAACTCTGCGACAGAATAGCCATCATGTACCGCGGCGAGGTAACGGCAATCGGAACGCCCACCGAGCTCAAACAATCCATCGACCGAGATGAAGCCACACTAGAAGACGTGTTTGTACACTATGCAGGAAGAAGCCTTATCGAAGGCGCAGAAGGAGGATTCCATGAAGCAACTCGTACCAGACGGGCCGCCAATCGACGCGGTTAATCACTATCCAACGGCAGATTCCGCACCATTTTTCGGTCCTGTCGTCAAATTCATAAAGACAGTAGCCACAGTCGTCGAACTAGAAGTGCGCAAGCTGCGCCACGATTCCACCGATCTCCTTACCAGAGCCATCCAGCCCTTTCTCTGGCTGGTCGTCTTCGGCCAGGTCTTCACCAGAGTCCGCGGCATTCCCACCGGACACCTGCGCTATATAGACTTCATGGCGCCCGGAGTGCTCGCACAAAGCGTCCTGTTCGTCGCAATCTTCTACGGAATTTCGACGATCCAGGAGCGTGACCAGGGAATCATCGTCAAATTCCTGGTCAGCCCGGTACCAAGAGCCGCCATAGTCCTTGGCAAGGCCCTCTCCGCCGGGGTGAGAGGCCTATCTCAGTGTACGATCATCTACCTGCTGTCGATCGTGCTCCACATCCACCTGTCGAAAAATCCGCTGCACATTCTCGCAGTTGTCGCCACAGTCATCCTGAGCGCTTCACTATTCTCAACATTCTCTCTGGTTATCGCCTGCCTGGTTAAAACCCAGCAGCGCCTCATGGGCATAGGTCAAATCATCACGATGCCCCTCTTCTTCGCCAGCAACGCGATCTACCCAATTAGCATCATGCCGCACTGGCTGCAGATTGTCTCGAGGATCAACCCTCTCACCTACGAAGTAGACGCACTGCGTTCCATGATGCTCCAAAATATTCCCAGCCACTACGGCATAGGAACCGACCTGGCAGTCCTGTTTGCTGTAGCAGGTGTCCTGGTAACAATCGCCGGTAAGCTCTATCCAAAGATCGTAACTTAGGCTTCAAATTTGACCCTGGCATAGTATTTTGCTAAGATGAACCCATCACAAGGAGTTTATTATGCCAAGGTCAACGTTCGTCCTGTCGTTGTATGCCATCACCCTGTTTTGCATTTCTCTTACCCCCCTCCACGCAAAAGATACGAGCCTGACTCGGCCCAGCACCGTCCGTGAAAGCATCGGCGTAAACATCCATTTCACCGATCCCCAACCAGGGGAAATGGACATGCTCGAAGCCGCCGGATTTGGCTGGGTGCGTATGGATTTCGCCTGGGGTGCCACCGAAAAAACAAAAGGCGTCTACGATTTCAGCCACTACGACACATTGATGTCCGAGCTGAAGAAACACCACATGCGCGCCCTGCTCATTCTCGATTACGGCAACGATATCTACGGCGCAGGCGGAAAGCCGCCCTACGACGACATCGGACGCGCCGCCTTTGCTCGTTGGGCCGTCGCTGCCATCACTCATTTCCGCAACCGAGGCGTCCTCTGGGAGCTCTGGAACGAGCCAAACGGAGACTGGTTCTGGCCCCATCACTCGGCCGACGACTACGCAAAGCTCCTCGTAACCGTAGGCAGCGCCGTCAAATCCGCCGCTCCCAACGAACTCTTCATCGGACCGGCCATGTCCGGCTTCGACCCAAACTATCTTGAAACCTGCCTTAAAGCCGGAGCCCTGAACTACTGGGACGCAGTCTCCGTCCATCCCTATCGGCAAAACGAACCCGAAAGCGCCTATCTGGACTACAACAATTTCAAAACGTTAATCGCCCGATACGCACCTCCAGGAAAGACAATCCCCATCATCTCCGGCGAGTGGGGATATTCCGTAAGCTGGGGCAACTACACCGACCAACGCCAGGGAGACTATATCGTGCGGGAGTTCCTCTCCAACATCGCCTACGGCATTCCCCTATCCATCTGGTACGACTGGCATGACGACGGAACAGACCCAAAGAACGCCGAGAATAACTTCGGCACCGTACGCTACCCCTATCACAGCGGGCAGACACCGGTATACGACCCAAAACCAGCCTATCTAGCCTGCAAAACCCTCGGCCAAATCCTCGGAGATTTTCATTTCGACGGTACGGAAACCACAGACGGCAAGCAGACCGACCACGCTCTAAGATTTGCACATAACCACGACCGCCGCTGGGCCGCCTGGACGTCCGCCCCCCAACCACACGATATCACCATCCCGATCCCGAAAGGCATCTACAGCCTGTGGAACGAACAGGGACAAAAGAGACTATCGGTAACCGCCGGCGATCGTGGCCTAACGATTGCAGTCAGCGGTTCCCCGATTTACATAGAGGCCAACTAAAAGACGCAGTGCCTTTCGTCGGACCGCCTGTGGTATCCTAGGCTATCCTCACCAAAATGTTTAACAGGATTACAACATGCCATATTACGGATTCAATTTTCTTTGGCTATATTCCTCAGGCCCAGGCCGTAAGCCACAACAGACAGACGAAAAGGCCCTAGATTTCCTGGCCGCAACAGGGTTCAATTTCGTAAGGATTCCAACGGACTATCGATTCTGGATTAAGAATTTTGACTACCTTCATCCCGACGAGTCCATCTTCGAATCCATCGACGATTATTTAACAGCCTGCCGCACCCGCAGTCTTCACATGAGCCTGAATATCCACCGTGGACCAGGATACTGCATCAATGGCAACGACCTGGAACGCGATAATCTCTGGATCGATGAAATTGCCCAGGACGGGTTTGTCTTTCAATGGGAAACCTTTGCCCAACGCTACAAAGGCGTTCCTTCAGCATTGCTCAGCTTCGATCTACTCAATGAACCTCCAAATGTCGGACAATATGGCCTGACACGGGAAAATCACGCAGCCTTAATGCGGCGTACCGTCGCAGCAATTCGAGCCATCGATCCAGACCGGGAAATCGTCATAAATGGACTGGGCGGCGGACACCTTGCCATGCCTGAACTCACCGACCTTGGAGTAGTGCACAGCGGGCGCGGCTACCAGCCTATGCCCGTCAGCCACCACGACGCCCGTTGGTGGGACGGCTACAAAACAGCCCCCGAGCCAAAGTATCCCGGTCAAATATGGGACGGCAAAGTCTGGGACATGGAAACGCTTCGTACCTTCTACCAACCATGGCGCGACGTGCAGGCTGCAGGCACTCGTGTCCACATCGGCGAATGCGGATGCTACAACAAAACCCCAAACGATATCGCCCTGCGCTGGCTTACGGACCTGTTTAACCTGTACCGCGAATTTGGCTGGGGCTATGCACTTTGGAACTTTGAAGGAGATTTTGGCGCTGTTGACCACGGCCGTCCTGGCGCCAGATATGAACGAGTTCACGGATACAAAATAGATCGAGACTTGCTCGACCTCCTCATGAACAGTCGAAATCACCAGGAAATTACAAAATGCAGCTAAATCAGAGAGTAAGGACAATAATGCAAAATAGATTAAGTACCGTGGCTGGGTTTGCTACAGCAGCACTTGCTGTGTCGGTGATTGGTATTGGAGCGGCAAATGCCGACAAAGTAGTGACCGATAAGGGACAGCAGATCTCGAGCGGCGCCACGATAATCAACGGACAGGCCTACATTACGATTAGTGAAGCCGCCAAGCTTGTCGGAGGAACCGTTCACCATTCCGGCGGGGAATATATTATCGCAACATCCGGCTCAGGATCTTCCAGCGGAGTTCCACCAGGTGGCGCAAATCAGATTGAGGGACACAAAGGATCCGTGGGCCAGTGGCTGTTCACCGGTAAATGGAAATTCGAAGTCGTGAGCTACACGACAACACAAAGCTATCAGACCGTATACTCTTCCGACACATCCACATACACACCTAACGGCAACAACGATAAGCTGGTCATCGTCAACTGCATTCTGAAGAATGCGAAAACCAAGGAAGCAGAGCCTATGTTGCGCACGCAAAATGCTTACAACACCGCCGTTACCGACGATCAGGGAGGATCCTATGCGCCTCTGGGATACGACTTCCCGGGAGGAAGCGGCTATGGACCAAACATGCTCCCAGGATCGACCACGCATTTTGCGATTGTGCTCGACGTGCCCAAGAGCTCAAATGTCCAGGACTTCATTTTCACCCTTTTCGACATGGACGATCCTACAGACCAAAGCGATTACCGCATTCATCTGAACCCCTAGGTTCACGTCGCGCAGGACTTTCACTCACTCTCTGGCAGCAGCCGTATCACTGCCAGAGAACACCCCTGCCTATTCCCTCTGAAGTTTCTTAATCAAAGCCGTAAGCTCAGTCCGTTCATCCTCGGAATACCCAGCCTGACTCCACCGTACTATCCCCTTCTTATCGATCAAGAACTGCGACGGAAACATCCCATTCACTTTATAAGCCGTATCCGGAGCAGAATTTGCGTTCGGTGTCGTTGTAATCGTGTACGTAATTCCCAGTTGCTTGATTAGCGGACGAACATCCTGCACCGAATCGATGTCATCTACACTCATTCCAACAACCCGAAAGCCGCCAGGACTGAACTTCTTGTACAGTTTCTCCAGCGTTGGCATGGCCATTTGACAGGGTCCACACCACGTAGCCCAGAAATCGATAAGAACGACGTGTCCTCTCAAACTCCTCAGCGTTATCTTATGACCGCTCAGAGTTGTGGACGTGAATGCAGGCGCACGAATCCCCGCCGGCAATGGAGGAGGGGGATCACCCTGCTCCTGAGCGACCGCTCCCCCAGCAAATCCAACCAGACACACAAGGCCAACAACGGTCCTCACCACCGAACGAAATCGCAGAACAGTCATATAAAGTCTCCTCTAATAGATGATACGTCGAAACCCTTCGTTTTAGCATCCATCGTCGGAAAAACAAATAATACGACGCAACCTCAACTACGGACGAACGGCAATCCTGGCTGGAATAGATATTTCTCCGCTTCCATTCTGCACCCTGGCGGAAATGGTATAGACAATGTTGCCGCCTGCTCCAACCAAGCTGTTAGATTCCAGAGACAGTTCCGGCGCCGACCAATTGCCGCGCCCATCCACTTTCACTTCCCTGGTTCCCACCGAACCATTCAGGGCAACGAATCCACCCAGAACCTTATTCGAGTAATCCACCTTTACCGTCACCAAACTGTCCGGAGCGGCCGTCCCACTCACGATAAGTGAGTTTCCAACGCGAGCGCCGTCGGACGGACTTGTAATAATCGGAGCGCTAGGTGGGCCCGAAACAACAGTGATGCCGGTACGCAACGTGGTAATAACCGTGTTCCCACTCCTATCGATAAAGGTCGCTGTTACAGGTGCGTTTTTAACGTCTTGCCCGCCACGAACCAGATAAGACCCCGTGTACCTGCCTGGCGACGTCTCCGTCATCGGTATATGTCTTGCCAAACCACCAATCGAGAACTCCGCACGGCCGCCTGGCGAGGCCTTTAAAGTGAATCCAACCCTGTCCCCCTCCGATAACGATCCGTTAGGGTTTGCATCCGTAAAGAAGCCCAGAACTATATTGTCAGACGAAGTCCGGAAAGACCAATCAGTAACCGATCTATTGCCGGCCCTGTCCTGAAGAACAACCCTCATCGAATGACTGCCATCAGATAGAGGATTTACCGCCTGTAAATTAAAAAACGCAGGAGTGATCGTTGCCTGGTCGGTAACATCATTACCATCGAAAATAATTTTGACTCCAGCAGCGTCAATCCCCAGCCCGCCCTGATCGGAGATCGTACCGTAAATCTGCGGCAGGTTGCTCTCCACAGTAGCCCCGTTTCCCGGACTATATTCACCAAGTGTGGGTGGAATACTGTCAATCGTTACAGTCCCACTTGCCTGGATGATGGGAGACGAAAACTGCCCCGATTGTAGCTTCGCAAGTACGGCAGCTCCGTTTACACTGATATTTTTCCCAACCGTGTAAGATCCGGCATAAACCCCGGGGGATGTCTCCTGCATCGGCACATTTTCAACAACGCCAGGAATGGCAAACATAGCCGTTGCCCCAGGTGTTCCCATGAGTCTGGTATTAAGCACATCTCCGGCACGCAGCGGACGGTTGGCGTCCTGAACAAAGGAAGAAACAGAAACGGGACCGTTCCCACCCTGTTGATCGCTCGGAGGAACCGGATTCGGATTGCTCCCCGTAACAACAGCAATACCATATCCCAATTGGTTGTCCGGATTAGTCCGAATGGCTACATCTTCACCAGCCTTAATGTCTCGGAAATCAATAGGCTGACCCTCCATCAGGATCGGCGCATCTCTGGCCACTTCCACCGTAGTACCATCGTCCAGAGTAACCACACGATTTCCGTTGGCAAGCCTTCCAATGCTCTTTACCGTGCCGCGAACCTCGCCAAACGTGGCGACAATGCTGAGTGCAACCCCAGAACCATCCAGCTCTACCTTGACTTGATCTCCAGGTTTAATGCGGTCCAACGGCACCTGCACGCCCGGCTTATCCGGTTCCGACCGTAGCACGATCGTGGAGCCGGATATCGGAATCGACGTGTTTTGGCCCCTCACCCGCAGCGTAATTTGTTGAGGATTCGTGTTGGTATAGATGCCGGTCACCTGCCCAATAACCTCACCCGGACCATTCGTGGTCGGAAGCGTTGCAAGGTGTGGCTCCGGAGTATAGATTTGTACAGTACTCGTCGCCTCGTTCCAGTCCACCGTAGCTCCAAGAGCCTGGGCGACAAAACGCAGCGGAACTAAAGTAGTGCCATTAATTGCCCTGGCCGCCTGGCTAAGCATCTGCGTTTGTCCATTTACCGAGGCAATAGTGGAACCAAGCTGGAGAACGACATTGGCCGAGCCCTTGTTCGCCGTAATAGTCTTAGTGGGAGGATCGTAGTTGACTACAGCCCCCAGGGCTTCAAACACACCACGCAAAGGAACGAGAACCGCACCCTGAATCTCTATGGGCGGAGTCCCTTGAAACGGTATGGTCTGATTGTTGACATCAACGATGATATTGGAGTCGGCTCTGGTCCCGGACGCAGACACGGCTAGCATGGCGCTCACAGCAAGAATTGCCTGGAGCGTAATCACCTGTTTTTTCATAAGCGTTTGGCTCCTGTATATTTAAGTGTATGCTCTACCTTATCCCATATACCTATCATTGAAACCAAATCACGGACCTATCTACCGCGTTCCTGAACCTCCTGCCCCCATTCTTCCGGCGGCGGCGGCCAAACGCCCGGTTCCAACTGTTGGTCCGGGGTAACTGATGCCAGCTTTGTCCCAAAAGCTATCGATAGGAAATTATAGCAGTTCATCACTATATAGATCGGAGTAAGAACAATGCCAATATACCCCCACCATCCGCAAACAAGCATGGTTCCATTGTAGGCAGCGCTTACTTTAGCCGCGCAGGGAACGCAGAAGTTACCCTCTCGTGTTACTCCAAATCTCATAACTAACATGCTGATCGTGCGCTTGAACGATCCATAGGCCGTGGGCGCAGTCGTTGAATTGCACTTCACACAGGGAGACCGCCGAATTACCGGAGTGTTGCTAATCTCGAAGCGAGTACACTGCAGGCCTATGCCCTGAAGTGCAGCCGAGGTCGCCATGCCTACGGTTTGCCTCAACCCTTCAACCTGTCCCGCAAGCTGTTCGGGAGCGAGGTTCATATGGTCTATAGCAACCGCGGCCGCACCCTTAATCAAGGCAACAACATACGCCTCCGCCTGCCTGCCGTACGAAACTCCAGCCAGTTGCGCCTTTGCAGCAGGAGTAAGCTTCATCAGTGCCGCAGGCCATCCGTTCTTAAATCCATTGTAAAACGTGATGGGGTTAACAACTTTCACTTCGCATCGTCCAACCAGCTCGCAATAGTTTAAACCCCTGGCCGGATTCTTGGTGACCAAAGGATACGCGGTCCAGTTAAACACAGACTCATTTGCATTGACCAGGAAAATCGTCAGCTGCACCGGCTTAGCCGGAAGTTGGCCCGGCTGGAGCCGAAGCTTTTGGGCCAACTGTGGAAAAGCCCCCCCGTCTATCGCGTACTCACCCGCGCTAACAGCCCCAAAAATCTGATTGTTCATCAGGACCACCCCAAAATACCCATAGGGTACACTTAGCGCAGATCCATATGTCGTGCCATTGGTCTCAGTATTTGCATGGAAATACAGAAGTTCAGGGGTCTCTTGTGGTTGTGAAGGCTGCTCTGCCAAAGTATCCAATATGCTGTACTCTTTTCTAAAACCGAGGATAATAGAAGGACGAACTCTTCAATTGTACACTACCGCGTACAGTAAGCGGGTTTTAAGGTCACAATAGGTCTGGACAACTTTTAGAGAATATTTCCCGTAGTAATCAAAGAGACTATCAGCATTATGAGTGAATTCGAAACGACAGGTCAACGACAAACCGAGATTGAACGCAAACTGCAGGAGCAGGCGGAACTATTGAGCCGTTCCGCAGCGCCCGGCAGCCAATCTTCCAACGTCCCTCCTTCCAGCATTCCAGAGCAGCAGCAATCTCCAGCATGGCCTGCTCAACCTCCTCCGCCCTTTCAGGCCCCTCCTGGCGGCTACATCCCCCCTGCCCCGGAGCAATTTACCGCCCCAAAACAGCCCGGTCTGCTCGAACGCTGGCGCGCCAAGGGGGGAGTTCTGGGCACGCTCGCCGCCATTCTCATGTTCCTGGCAAAAGTCGGTGGCCCGATCATCTTAGTGCTCAGCAAATTGAAGTTCCTGCTGGTCGGCGCTAAAATCGCTCTCGCTGTCGGTTCAATGATAGGATCTATGTGGATCGACTCCAAATTCTTCGGCTGGCATCTCGCCGTAGGAGTTGTCCTTCTCATATTTATCCATGAGTGTGGTCATGCGTTGGCAGCAAAACTCCGCGGTATACCCACAGGCATCATGGTTTTCATCCCCATGATGGGCGCCTTCGTTACGACCAAACGCTACGGCAAAAACCTTGAAGAAGATGCCTTCATCGGCATAATGGGTCCAGTTGTGGGGTCCCTTGCTTCGCTTGCCTGCTTCCTGATGTACTTTCCAACGGGCAACCCCTTCTGGGTAGTTCTTGGCCAGTGGGGATTCTTTATCAACCTGTTCAATCTGCTCCCTACCCCGCCGCTCGATGGCGGCTGGATCGCCCCACTGTTCTCACCCAAGCTCCTGGCCATTGGAGCAGTCATTGCCGTGGTAGTCGGCTTCAGAAATCCGTTGATCTGGGTTCTTCTTGTCGCAAGCCTCCCCCGGATAATTAGCGGCTGGAAGGCCGATCCGAAAACACAGACCTACTACCAGGTACCGTTGGCGGTAAAGTGGAAATTCGGCGTCGCCTACGTTGGCCTCGCAGCACTGCTCGCCATCGGCGGAAGCTTCACGCACGGGGTAATGGTTCAGTAGCTAGACTCTGTTCACTCTTCGTGTTTTCTGGACTGGTCTTTTAGCGCCGAAGGTGTGAGCTATATTGGAGCCTGGGGCAACGCCCTAGGTTCGTTGGGCATCGCGTTATACATGGCCTCTCCTAAACCGTGTGATGAATTTGATAATCTGTATTCATCCTTCTCCAACTTCTGTGGTAGACTAAATTACCGTTGACTGCATCTATTATTCCCCTGTCGATGAAGACATCCCTGTTTGTTGGTTACCGCGTCTAAGGAGACGCTTTCGCAGAATTGCTGCAGCCTGGCCCCGCAGGAACAGTTACTACCGAAGGGATTTTCGACTATGCGTGGACGCCCAGGTGAACGTCAAAACGACGTGGCCAAACCTCTGCACCTCAAGAATGGCAGCCTCGAAGACCGCCTCGATCACTACTACCATCTGATCAAGCGGGTACTGTTAAGTCGGCAGGACCCAATTTCCGGCCTCATGCCTGCAAGCACCGCGTCAAACGCCCACGGAGACTACACCGATGCATGGGTGCGTGACAACGTCTACAGCATCATGGCCGTTTGGGGGCTAGGCATCGCCTACCGCAAGCTCGACTGGGACCGGGGAAGAACCTACGAACTGGATCAAAGCGTCGTTAAACTGATGCGCGGCCTGCTCTTCGCAATGATGCGCCAGGCGGATAAAGTAGAACGATTCAAGAAAACAAACTCCCCCCTGGATGCCCTGCATGCAAAATACAACACGCGCACCGCGGGCACAGTCGTTGGAGATAGTGAATGGGGCCACCTGCAGATTGACGCCACCTCGCTATGGCTTCTCATGCTCGGGCAAATGACCGCCTCCGGCATCTTCATCCTCTTCACCATCGACGAAGTTAACTTCGTACAAAACCTGGTCTACTACATCGGCCGCGCCTATCGAACTCCCGACTACGGAATTTGGGAGCGCGGCAATAAAATGAACCACGGCTACCCCGAGCTCAATTCCAGCTCCATTGGAATGGCTAAAGCAGCCCTGGAAGCCCTGAGCGGCCTCGACCTGTTCGGCGTCCACGGCAGTCAGGCATCTGTATTACACGTTCTGGCCGACGAAATCGCCCGTTGCCGAATTACCCTGGAGTCTCTTCTGCCCTGGGAATCCAGCTCCAAGGAAGTAGACGCCGCCCTTCTGAGCGTCGTTGGATTTCCCGCATTCGCCATCGGCGATGCCGACCTTGCCCACCGCACGCGCTCCCGCGTCGTCGAACAGCTTCAAGGCAACTACGGGTTTAAGCGCTTCCTGCGCGATGGACATCAGACAGTAATCGAAGACGCCAGCCGTCTGCACTATGAACCCTGGGAGCTAAAACAGTTCGATCACATTGAATCGGAATGGCCCCTCTTTTACGCCTACATGATGCTCGATGCCCTGTTCCGCGGTGATGCCCCAGCCGTCAAGGAGTACCGCGACAGACTGGAAAGCATCACAGTAGAGGTCGACGGCATCCCCATGATCCCTGAACTCTACGTCGTTCCCAAAGAATCGGTCGAAGCGGAGCGCGCACAACCAAATAGTCAGAAACGCGTCCCCAACGCCAACCTTCCGCTGGTATGGGCGCAAAGCCTCTACTACCTGGCGCTCATGCTGGACGAAGGTTTGCTCGAACCCGCGGAAATAGATCCTCTGGCCCGGCGTCTCAGGCTTGGCGCAAGCCGCGACCCGGTTGTCCAGGTCTCCCTGCTCGCCGAAGACGAATCCCTGCAGCTCGAACTGGAGGCCCAGGGCGTTGCCACGCAAACACCCAGGCAGCTTGCCCCAATTCAAGTCCGAAATGCCGGAGAACTCAGCGCTGCCTACAACCACATTGGACGCAACGACAAACTGGGACTAACCGGGCGGCCAATACGCCGCCTCCGCAGCCTCACCACGTCCAAAATCTTCCAGATACGCGGCCAGTTGATGGTCTTTCTCCCATCCTTTCTCAACCATCAAAAGTTCTACCTCACCCTGGACAAACACTATCTCATCGCGCAGATGAAGAGTGAACTCGCCTACATCCAGCGCCACTGGCGAGTACCGGGCCGGCCAACCCTCACACTGCTTTTGACCCGCACCATGCTCGAAACCGGTCAGGATGCACTCCTGGAGCTTATCCATGAACTAAAGCAGGGAATCTGCGGCGGAGTCCACGTGCGCCTGGGCCGCGTGGGAGAACTGCGGCAAACCGCGGCCATGGAACGCATCGACTTCCTCCACGACTTCGAGTTCTCTCAGGAACCGGTAAAAGACGCACAGTCCGTCCGCTATAGTTTAATAGCCGATCCTCTCTCCTCAATTGCTCTTACACGAACCCAGGTACTGGAGATCGAACAGGAACAAGATACCGGCGTGCTTCTCACAAGACTCCAGGAAACATCGAGTCTATACGTTCAAGTAGAAATTCTCGAACGATTGATGCGCATGCACGGGATCGAGTTTGTCTTCATCCGTGAAGGCACCGAAGAGATGGTCTCCATTGCGGACCTTCTCGAAGACGTCTACGCGCAGGCCGCCCGTGGCTCAAACGGCCTTCCCTTCTGGACCATTGTCCGCCGCATCGCCGGCCTTTGTGATAAGAACGACGTGGCGCTCTCCGACGCGGTCACCGATATTCTCGTGCGTCAAAAGCAAATGACAGTCGGGAAATCCTATTCCGGCGCATCACTCATCTCCCACCCCCTGCCGCCCGAGGAAATTCGAGAGAAAATCAGGACGTTCGGAGGCAGCGATGTCCGCGACTGGGTCCTCACACAGGAAATGCTGATCTACCTCGGCCTGCTGATTAAGTCCGAACCGCAGCTGCTCAGAGGCTTGATCACTCTGCGCGTTGGCTACCTAATTCTACTGATTACGAGCGATCTGGCCGACGAGTACAACGTAAGGCAGGAAGAAGCCCACGAGCTCTTAATGGATCTAAGTCCTTCTGACATTCAGCGCCGCCTCAGAGAAGTCCTCGGAGAATACGACGACAGAGCCAGACTCGTCCATCGCCAGGAGACACTGCCGCTCCAGCACGGAATCGTGGAAACCTTCGATCAGTACAAGACCCTGGCGAAGCCAAAGGACGGCTGGTTGCACTACCGGCAGCGTGAAGGAACTCTAAACCGCGTTCCCGCCGGCTTTTACCCAAACGTCTGGAACCTGCTCAAACATTGCAAGGGAGTGATTATTGGTGATAAGCTTGACATTAGAAACCGTATAGACAGCGGCCTGGTTCTCTCCGAAATGACGGCGGGTGAGAAGAACTTCGCTCTGTGGATCGAGCATCTGTTGAATAAAATGGATGCCGCAAAGTACCGCCAGATGAACGTTGAAACCCTCGTCGAACTTGCAGCCATGGCCAAGCGCAGCCCCGATCTCTTTATTGACGATTACCTCGTTCTCGACGTAATTATCGGCCACGCCGTCAGACTTGCCTGGCTCGATTGCAATCCCGACAGAACCGCAGATTACGGTGAAGATAAACCCGCGGCATGGACATCATTCTACGAAACGTCGCCGCCGCACTGCGCGTCCTTTGTAGTCAAAGCCCTGCAGGTACTCACAAGCGGAGAAGCGGCAGACTGATTCTAATCGAGTTAAGGGCCGCATGCGGCCTTTTCTACATGCTTGCAACTTTTCCCCGATTAAAGTGTCTATGTTGTATGACGGTACTGTCATGCCTTCCATATCTTAATTTCGAATAGGAACACAAAGTCGTTTCATGCGTATAAATCTTGTTTTTGCAGCCATGTTGACGCTGTCCATCACTGCATTCCACAGTGCTTCTGCGGATAGTATAGATGCCGGGGCGGGTGTCGACCACATCGCCGTGCTGCCTGGCGATACTATTGAGATACACGGAATGTACGGGCACTCGGAAGGCATGGAAAGCTGCGCACTCATGGTAAAGCGCACTGTTCTCAGCTCCCATATCCCGACATCCGGAGTCGACAGGTACGATTTCACCTATACAGTGCCGGATAATACAGGTTTTTCCACTCTGGATGTTGTCTACGCCTCCTCCTCGCAGCCATTTGTTCTTGCACGCAAAGTCGATATAGAGATCGTGTCGTCGGCTCCCCTCGTGCTGGGACCTATCCCACCCGCAACCTACACCGATGTGGCCTGTAAGCCAAGCAAAGTAGACCCGTCAGTTGTCAGCATACAAGGGTATCTCGACTCCCAGGATCCAGTAACCACCCAACCCGGACAAAGTATCACTCTTCCAATCGACAAAACAGATTCCGGCACCCATTCCTTCTATGCCCAATCCGTGGACGACCAAGGCTACAGCTTTCGAACACCCATGTCGATTTTCTCCCTCCCTACACGTATCCGAGTCGCCATCGCTCCCAACGTTATTTTCAATAAAATCGGGCAACTGGTTCCCGTATCCGTCACCTTCATCCCGGGCGTCGTCCCCGCATCAGTAAACTACATCGTCAGTGATGACATCCTTGGCACCGCAACGGCAGCCCCCTGGACCGCAAAAATCCCACTCCCCGGCTACCAAACTGGAGACTACTCCATCACCGCTACAGTAACAACAAAAAGCGGCGCCACCTTCAAAAGCGACTCCGTCCCATTCCACCTCATCAACCGCCCAGCCGACGCCTACAAACATGCAGAAGTCCCAGCTCGCCTAGGAAACAATTCATCCTTCAACCCAACCCCAATCCCCCCAACCTGCGGCAACCCCAACCCCCAATAATGGGAAGTCTGGTGCCACGATCGTACCCCTGGACGTCCGGTCCCCCTTTACGAAGTGGAGGGGTTAGGGGTGGTCCGGCTCCGGGTGCCACTCCGGTCGCCCTGGAGCGGAGTGTCTTCATCTGGTCCCCCTGCCAGGAACTGGAGGGTTAGGTAAGGTCGGCCTCTGCCAACATACCGAACCCCCACACAAGAAGGTACAATAGCCGTACTATTAATCAAAGTTGAAGAGGCTCAAGGTCGCCCAAAGCAACCTTGAAAGGACTACCATGCCTACCTATAGATCACGCACTACCACACACGGCCGAAACATGGCCGGTGCCAGAGGCCTGTGGCGCGCCACAGGCATGAAAGACGGCGACTTTGGAAAGCCAATCATCGCCATCGCCAACTCCTTTACCCAGTTCGTACCCGGCCATGTCCACCTTAAGGACCTGGGCCAACTCGTTGCCCGCGAAATTGAAAAGGCTGGCGGTGTCGCCAAAGAATTCAACACAATCGCCGTTGACGACGGCATCGCCATGGGACACGACGGCATGCTTTACAGCCTGCCCTCACGCGACCTCATCGCCGACAGCGTCGAATACATGGTAAACGCCCACTGCGCCGACGCCCTGGTGTGCATCTCAAACTGCGACAAAATCACCCCCGGCATGCTCATGGCATCCCTGAGACTGAACGTTCCAACAGTATTTGTTTCCGGCGGCCCCATGGAAGCCGGTAAAATCGTCTGGAACGGCAAGGAACGCGCCGTAGACCTTATCGACGCCATGGTGGCGGGAGCAGACGACAGCGTTAGCGACGAAGAAAGCCTGGCCATGGAAAAGGCCTCTTGTCCAACCTGCGGATCCTGTTCCGGCATGTTCACCGCCAACTCCATGAACTGCCTCACCGAAGCGCTCGGCCTGTCCCTGCCCGGCAACGGCTCAGTCCTTGCCACGCACCTGGAACGCAAAAACCTATTCCTGAACGCCGGCCGAATTATCGTCGAGATATCAAAACGATACTACGAACAGGACGACATCAGCGTCCTCCCACGCGCCATTGCAACTCTGGAAGCCTTCGAAAACGCCATGTCACTCGACATCGCCATGGGCGGATCCACCAACACTGTGCTCCATCTGCTAGCCGCCGCTCATGAAGCCGATGTCGATTTCACAATGCGCAACATAGACCAGCTCTCGCGCAAAGTGCCCAACCTGTGTAAAGTCGCTCCATCCAAAGCCGACGTCCACATGGAAGACGTCCACCGCGCCGGCGGTATCTTCCGCATCCTCGGAGAGATGGCCGACGCGAACCTGCTCAACACAGACGTAAGCACCATCCACGCCCCCACCCTCGGCGAAGCCATCAAAAAGTGGGACGTCCGCCAAACCGAAGATGCCGAAGTAAAGAACTTCTACCTCGCCGCACCCGGAGGCGTACGTACAACCGAAGCCTTCAGCCAGAATCGTCATTACGCAGAGCTCGATACCAACCGTGAAACCGGCGTCATACGCAGCGCCGAACATGCCTTCAGCAAAGACGGCGGCCTGGCCGTGCTATACGGCAACATTGCCGAAGACGGCTGCATTGTTAAAACAGCCGGCGTCGATTCTAATTCCCTCGTATTCTCCGGCCCCGCCCGTGTTTACGAGAGTCAGGACGCCTCGGTATCCGGCATCCTGAACGGTGAAGTTAAGGCCGGCGATGTCGTAGTAATCCGCTACGAAGGCCCACGCGGCGGACCTGGCATGCAGGAAATGCTCTATCCGACCAGCTACCTGAAATCCCGAGGCCTCGGCAAAGCCTGCGCCCTGGTAACCGACGGACGCTTCTCCGGAGGCACCTCCGGCCTCTCAATAGGTCATGTTTCCCCTGAAGCAGCCGAAGGCGGCACCATCGGCCTCGTCGAAAACGGAGACATCATCC
>Ga0302315_10002487_pt1 | contig 17370 bp, 7 predicted proteins | sample III_Palsa_N3_1_FD_200532 | JGI IMG/M metagenome (GOLD analysis project Ga0302315, IMG submission 200532) | Peat permafrost microbial communities from Stordalen Mire near Abisko, Sweden - III_Palsa_N3_1 | ecosystem: Environmental > Terrestrial > Soil > Palsa > Peat permafrost | place: Sweden... | reverse complement strand
CGAACATCAAAGTCCGAGTCCCCATAAAGTTGATTCGGGTTCCAGGTATTCAGTATCTGCGCAGAGTTGTTGCCGCCCGAAGTAGGAACTCTTTCTGCCTCAGAGGTAATGTCCAGCGATTTCGAGTAGGTGTAGTTGAAGTCAGCTTGTAACCCATGGCCAAAACGCTGGCGGTAGACAGCCTGGAGCGCGTTATAGTTGGAGTTCCCGACCGACCTCCAGGCATACAACGCAGAATACTGATCGTGATAGAAGCGATAGGACGGATAGGTCTGGTTAGGATTGATGTCTGCGCCAGTCGTCGAGTCAGGCATGTCCAAAAGGTAGAGCGCGTTGGTTTCGTTATAAAGGTTGGCTAGGTAGATCTGATATACGTTCTGCGTTGCTGAGGCAGGACCAGCTCCATAGCCCAGATCCACTCCATCCAGCGCCCCGAAAAGTGTCTCCCAATAAGCGACGGGTTGCACTGAACTCACCGGTACACCCGCACCACTATTGGCACGAGCAAGAAGCGACATCTTCTTCGCCTCTGCAAAGTAAGACGATCCAGCGGCCTGCAAATTGATAGGCATGGCAACATCTTCCTGTGCCAACAGGCGATGCGCGAAACGCCCTACATAAGATATCTCCAGCGAAGATCCATTGGAGAGCTCACGCTGAATGGAGAAGTCCACTACATGCGAATAAGGAGTCTTGATCTTGGAATCCAGCCCCCAGCTAATGGCAACTCCTCCAAGCGCGGGTTCTGCAGGAAATGCACCTTGAGGCGCGGGCGGCAAGAGACTGGTTGGGATGGACGAGATACCGGTGAACCGCGGTGAACTTGTTGTCGTGGAGGTATCGGCTGGATTTGAGATATCGCTGGAAAGGCCATACGACCCGGTAGTATCGAAGGTATTGATCAGCGCCGCGCCAAAGTGATCATAAGCCAGCGAATATCCGCCGCGAATGCTGCTCTGCCCGTTTCCAAGGACCTTGTGCCAGAACCCGCTTGCGGGTGTCGGCTGATAAGCAAATGCAAAGCGCGGCGCAAAATCCGCTTTGTCTGGAGTCCAGTAATCTGACTTGTTGTTGTATCTACCATTCAGATCAAACGCCAGATGCCCCACATTATCTGCTGCTCCTCCGCTTGCAGCCTGTTGTGCGCTGGCCTGCAAATACTGGGTAAGAGAATAGGGTTGGCATGCCCCGCCAACAAGCAGGCACGTACCTACCTGCGCTCCAGATTCCTCCGCTGGTACCTGGAGATAGGAATATCGGAGTCCATAAGTAAGAGTCAGGCCTTTCAGAACCTTCCATGAATCCTGGGCATACCCCTCAAACTCATCCCACCGATAATTGCGAGTGAGCGGCGCACCAAGTGGGACAGAGGCGCCGGTCTTCGTGAAGTTATACGTCGCGTCCACTTCCGGGATAATACCCATGACGGTAAGTATCAGATTGTTGTAACCCTTTTCGTATTGGCTGGCGACCGCCGGGCAATGCACCCCTGGGCTGCAATTCGATATGGCCGGGTCCAGTGGAACCCCCTTGTTGGCAACTCCACCGTCGAAGAGCCAGTCCGGATTCATATAGCCATCAGGAAAGGAGTCGGCGGTACTGACGTTTCGATCGAGAATAAAACGGATGTCTCCGCCAAAAGCAAGATCATGGTTATGCTTAGCCCATGTCAGGTTATCCGTTAGGTCATATACGGGAGCAATCACCGAAGTCGAACGGGAGAAAGATTGGGGCGCAGCGATTCCTCCAAGAATGACTTGGGGCTGATTGGATATCCCAGCATTATCCGTGCCTTGCCGTGTCAACCCGAAAGCTAGCATATTCACCAGGTTACTGGTGAGCACGGCCGTGTAGCCGGCAGCGAAGCCTTTACTGTTATTCAAGGCTAAAGTCGATGGTGGTTGTCCTGGAAATGCCGGTGTACCTGGCTCGTTGTCATTCTGTAGATTTCCGCGCCAGAAGACAGTATGGTTACCGTTCCGAGTAATGTTCCAATCTAGTCGTGCAATGTAAGTATTCAGGCTCTGCTTCTGGGTATAAAGGAAACGATAGCCTTCGGTATTCATGGCATCGCCCTGTGTCGGGTCGTTCCCCTGCGGATAGGAATTAAGAACGGCTTCCATCGCTTGACTTGGCCCAATTCCAAGCGGGTCCATCGACGTAAGAAGTGCCGGCGTAAGCGTCTGCTCGGTCGCTGGCACCGGTGGCGCATTAACGGTGTTGTAGATTAGATTTCCCTGTCGAAATGAATTGAAAGGGACAACTCCTGCATTCACATCAACACCTGTCGTATACCGCGTACCTTCATAGTTAAGGAAGAAGAATGCCCGGTCTTTTACAATTGGACCGCCAACAGCAGCTCCAAAGACATTCAAAATCAATTTCCCCGGCACATTGGGCTGGCCATTGCTGGCCTCCGTCTGCTTCGTGAAAAAATCGTTCGCCTGGAAGAGGTTGTTTTTGTTATAGGCATACACCGCACCATGAAAAGCATTGCTGCCGCTCTTGGTGAGGAGAGTCACCTGCGCGCCTGATCCATGGCCTACGTTCGCGTTGGGATTACTTGTGGTTACGCGAAACTCCGCAAGCGAGTCTTGCGTAACGCGTAAAACGCTGTCGAAGGCATACCCATTGTTGATGTCGTTCACATCGATGCCGTCCAACGTGATATTAGATTGATCACTGCGTCCGCCATTGACGGTACCGCTGCGGGAGTCGGTAGAAGTGTTGCCGTTTGAGGTTGCCGTTTGCGTCGACGTCCGTCCCAAGTAGGTGACGCCAGGCTGTAGACTGAGCAGATCGGGAACGCTTCTTGCATATATAGGCAGATCTTCTACCTGTTTTTGGTCAAACGAATTACCCAGAGTAGCGTCGCTCGTATTCAGGACGGGCTGAACGTTGGAAGTTACTGTAACTTGCTGCTGTACATCGGCCACTGACAATACAACGTTGAGAGTTGCCGGCTGGCTAACCAGCAAATTCATGCCAGTCTTTTCCACAGAACCAAAACCTGTTGCGGAAACAGTCAAGTTATAGCGTCCCGGCGACAACTGCGAGAATTGATACTCTCCACGGCTATTTGTAGAACCTTCACGAATCGCCCCCGTCGCATTCAGGACAAGCTTGACGTTAGCTCCCGGGATAATGGCATTCGTGTTATCGGTGACAAGCCCTCCCAGAGAGGTTGTGGCCTGGGCCCACCCAAGGTGAGCGCAAAGAAGAACCATGCAACAAAAAAGAGACCTGCGCGATAGAAACTTCAATGGCATATACAGTCAACCCTTTCCTGGGGAGCAATCTGGTGATTCACAAATGGACGCGGCAACTATAGAGGAACTAAACCCGCTTCTGGTCAAAAATGTTACGGGTTACATTCCGATGCGAATTTTCTCTATAAATTGACACCCTAGCATCATAAGAACCACAGGGGTATCAATAAATTTTTGACTGTTTATGATTTTTCCGAATGATAGGCCTCTCGCCGAGCTTTGCCTCTCGAATAATCCAGTGCGTGAAAGCGGCGGTGAGAGGAGAAGAAATTTTGGCTTCAGGAACAACCACATAGTATGAGTTAGCGCTCCGCACGGGATGGGAAAACAAAGCTGATAACTTTCCGGATGAAAGCTCTTCTTCGATCAGAAGCTTGGGCAAAAGCGCCACACCAAGCCCACTGATGGCAGCCTGCGCGATCATGGCAAACTGCTCAAATCGAGAACCGCGCAAAGGATGGGAGTTTTCCACTCCCATTAGTTCAAACCACTCAGCCCATGCCGCAGTGCGGTTGGACTGGTGCAATAAAGTCACACCCACCAAATCAGCAGGCGTCTTGATCCGGTTTGCCGTTTCAAATTTTGGATTGCAGACCGGCACCGTATCCTCATCCATGAGATGGTGCGCCACGGCGCCCGGCCAGTTCACCGAACCATAGTGAATTGCGGCGTCGAAGGGTTCCTTCTCGAAGTCGAATTGCGTTGTGCGCGTAGCAAAGTTGACGGTGATGTCTGGATATTGTTGAAGAAAGCCGGATAGTCGCGGCATCAGCCATCTCGTTGCAAACGTAGGCAAAACTGCGAGATTGAGAAGGCTCGCGTTGCCTCCGCACGACATGATCCGGCTGGTCGAATCCCTTATGTCGATCATGATTCTGTTCACATCTTTGAGGTAGAGCTTTCCCGCATCTGTGATGACGACTCGCTGGCGCACTCGCTCAAACAGAGCCACATCCAGCAGCTCTTCCAATTGGTGGATTTGGCGGCTCACCGCACTCTGCGTAAGATTCAACTCTGCCGCAGCGCGTGAGACGCTCCCATGCCGCGCGACGCACTCAAAAGACTCTAGACAATTAATCGATGGAAGAGGTGTCATTGAAGTGACCTCCCGGCTAATTATGCCGAAAACTCATGAAGTGCTGAAGCATAGCATTTCACATCTCAATGCGACACGGCCAGACCGGAGACAAAAAGTAATTCTAGACAGCTGTCCACGCGAGACTCAAAACCTTCCCTCACATCGCGCAGCGAAAACCCATATTCGACGTTGAACTATCCGGCGTATTCGAGCTCCGCGCCGCCACTCTGTATCGATTGCAATAAGACTTGTGGCAAAGAAACGATCCACCCTTCATCACCCGTACCTTCCCAGCTGCCGGGCCCTTTGGATTATTCACATCCGCAGTCCGATGAAACTCCCGATCGAACCAATCCGCACACCATTCCCACGCATTGCCTGTGACTGAATAAAGCCCATACCCGTTTGGCGCAAAAGCATCCACCGGACACGTCCCCTTGTACCCATCGTCACCGGTATCATGCTTCGGAAACTCTCCCTGCCAGATGTTGCACCGGTGCTCACCCCTCGGCCTGAGCTGATCTCCCCACGGATAAATCTTCTGCTCCAGGCCGCCTCGCGCCGCGTACTCCCACTCCGCCTCCGTAGGCAGCCTCTGCCCCGACCACCGGCAAAACGCCTGCGCATCATTCCACGACACATGCACAACCGGGTGATTCCCACGCTTTGAAATGTCCGACTGCGGTCCCTCCGGCGAACTCCACATCGCACCCTCCACCTTGCACCACCACGGCGTCGCCGCAACCGTATCTTTCACCAGCTCGTTGAACCGCGCCTTCGGCAGATGCGCCCAGAACACAAACGACCATCCGAACTGTTCCGCTTCGGTCCTATAACCAGTAGCCATAACAAACCGTTCGAACAACTTATTCGTAACCGGATAAATATCGATTGAAAATGGATCAAGCGTAACTGAACGAACCGGCCCTTCCCCATCCTCCGGAAAGCCTTCCGCATCATCTGTACCCATCAGAAATCTCCCACCCGGTAAAGCCCGCATACGCGCCGCCATGGTCCCAGCCACCTCGCGCGGCATCTCTCCTACAGATTCCTCACAGGCCCGCTTACCCCCATCAGCTCGCGGCGTACAGCACACCTTTCCTTCCATCGAATCTCCTTCAGACATCGAGCAAAGACTTCCCATCCAGATTAGTCTCCATCGCGCTTCCTTGTATCCTTTCAACAGGGCAAGCCGCCCGCACCACTCGCTCAAAGGAGCATCATCGAATGGCAAGCATTAATCTCTCTCGGAGGACTCGCGCGTTGGCCAGAACCACAACCATCCTCGCCGCCGGCGCTCTCGTTGTTGGCGCCACCGCATCGGCCCAGCAATCCACCACTTTCGGTCCCTCGAATCCCTTCTATGCCCCCAGCACGTTACCCCACCAGGCACCGCCATTCGACAAGATCCACGACGCCGACTACCAGCCTGCCATCGAAGCCGGCCTCACCCAGCAGCGCACCGAGATCGAAGCCATCGCCAACAACTCCGCGCCAGCCACCTTCGACAACACCATCGTCGCCATGGAGCGCTCCGGCCAGTTGCTCAATCGCGTCATGCTCGTCTTCAGCGCCGTCACCGGCGCCAATACCAACGACATCCTCCAAAGAGTGCAGGACATTGAAACCCCTAAACTCGCCGCCGCGCAGGACGCCATCTATCTCAACACCAAACTCTTCGCCCGCGTCCGCAAGCTCTACAACGAGCGCGCCAACCTCCATCTAGATTCTGAGTCCCTCCGTCTCCTCGAATACGACTATCAGCAATTCGTCAAAGCTGGTGCCAACCTCTCCGAAGCCGATAAGACCAGACTCAAGAAGCTCAACGAAGAAGACGCCACGCTATCCAATAACTTTCTGAACAAGCTTCTCGCCGCTGCCAAGGCAGGCGCCTATGTCACTACCGACAAGTCCGCACTAACTGGTCTCACCGACGCACAAATCACTGCTGCTGCTCTCTCCGCAAAAGATGCCAAACAAACAGGCTTCCGCATCCCGCTACAGAACACTACACAACAACCCGATCTCGCCGAACTGACCAACCGTGTCACACGCCAGGCAATCTTCGAAAACTCTATAACCCGCACTGAGCACAATGACGCAAATGACACACGCGCCACCATCTCGCGCCTTGCTCAACTCCGCGCCGAAAAAGCCCACCTCCTCGGCTTCCCCAACTACGCCGCCTGGACACTACAAGACCAGATGGCCAAGACCCCCGAAGCCGCCCTCAAATTCATGGACGACCTCGTCCCCGCCGCAACCGCGAAAGCACAAGGCGAAGCCGTCGAAATCCAGGCCCTCATCGACTCTCAAAACGGTGACTTCAAACTGAAGCCTTGGGATTGGAACTTCTACTCCGAGCAGGTCCGCAAAGCTAAATACGACCTTGATGAAAACGAAGTCAAACCCTACTTCGAGCTCGATCGAGTCCTGCAGGATGGCGTCTTCTACGCCGCCAATCAGCTCTACGGACTCACCTTCAAAGAACGCCATGACATCCCCGTCTACAACCCGGATGTTCGTGTCTTCGAGGTCTTCGACACCAACGGCAAGCCCCTCGCTCTCGCCTACTTCGACTACTTCAAGCGCGACAACAAACAAGGCGGCGCGTGGATGAGCAACTTCGTCAATCAGTCGAAGCTCCTCGGCACCATCCCCGTCATTTACAACGTCGCCAACTTCGCGAAGCCCGCACCCGGCGAGCCCGCGCTCATCAGCTTCGACGACGTCACCACCATGTTCCACGAGTTCGGCCACGGCCTCCACGGCATCTTCGCCGATACCGTCTATCCCAGCCTCTCCGGCACATCCGTTCCACGCGACTTCGTCGAATTCCCATCCCAGTTCAACGAGCATTGGGCCAGCAACCCGCAGGTCTTCGCACACTTCGCAAAGCACTACAACACCGGCGCGCCCATGCCCACTGAACTGGCCGCCAAGATCAAAAAAGCCGCCACCTTCAACGAGGGCTACATGCTCACCGAGATCCTCGCCGCAGCCGAGCTCGATATGCAGTGGCATTCACTACCCGTCAACGCTCCACTACAGAATGTCGACGACTTTGAGAAGTCCGCTCTCGCTCGAACTCATCTCAATCTGGAAACCGTCCCACCCCGCTACCGTTCCAGCTACTTCCTGCACATCTGGGCCAACGGCTACTCGGCCGGCTATTACGCCTATCTTTGGACCGAGATGCTCGACGACGACGCCTACCAATGGTTTGAAGACCACGGCGGACTAAACCGCGCTAATGGCGACCGCTTCCGCAATATGGTCCTCTCTCGCGGCAACACCGAAGACCTCGACAAGATGTACTCCACCTGGCTTGGCGCCGAACCCAATACCAAGCCCATGCTGAAGGATCGCGGTCTCGTCGAAGCCGACCCCCGCAAATAAGCCTTAACAATCTTCCATCTCGTTTTTAGATATCGACTGTGCAGACGACCTGCGCAGTCGATGTCTTCACTTATCTTTGGCGCAATATTTTCGTTTAGCGCGCTTTGCTTGCTTCCAAAGGCAGATCTACTGAGCCCATTCGACCAGTGGCAGAATCGCGAACGACGAAACGAAGTACAGTGGCCTTTGGTACGAGCTTTACCGTGATGTTGAAGTTTGCGCTCCTGGTGCTGTCTCTTAAATCAACACCTGCCCGCGCATTTGCTGTCATACCATGCAGCACGTGTCCCAGCATCTTCCCTTTCGGGGAAAGCGATACCGCCATCACGGCCACGGAAGCGGAAGACCCGCCATTATCGGCCGGTTTCCACGAAAGCCCTGAAGCGCTCACATGCACGATATAGCTCTCTTCCTCGGACGTCACTGAGTGATCGGGTTCTACCGTAACGTGCACGCCATTCAGGGGAATGCTGCTCTCAGCGGCGGTCGCCAGGTCATAGGTGAGCGTATCCGTCGATTTCTCTTGCTCCGAGCTCTGCACGTAGTACCCTTCGCGTGTGGTCGCCTTCAGCCCTGGGACAAGGCACACCACTCGGATCTTGCGGTATTTTTTCTCTGCCTGGCTTGAAGACGTGGGCGAATAACCAATCGTGTAGTAAGTGGCGCCGAGGCCGATCGAATCAGCAATCTGCTGCGTAATGTTGTTCATTCCGTGAACAACGCGCCCACCCGTCACGGGTCCAAGATTATCGAAATCATCATTTCCCCCAAAAGGATCAAGCGCACCAGACAATGCGTCGCCTGTCGCTGTCGCAAACGCCATTTGTGTCGCGTCGACAATCTCGGTCATCCCCATCGCCGAGCTAGACGGATCGACAGCGTACATCGTCACTCGCGTATCAAGCAAAACGTTCGTAACATGCTGCAACGTGTCTTTGACCTCCTTCGCATCGACACTGTCGAGCGTGGTCATATCAACCGTCGGAAAGCCTCCACCAACCCATATGAGATTCTTTCGTCCGGGAATACGGGCGTAGCTCTGCGCAATCTGTTCCAGGGCGCGCAGGGATTGATCAAGCCTTTCGATCGGCCCATGATCGGCTTTCCCGTTTTCTTCCAGCTTCCACGCATACTTCGTCGGCTCGGCCTCAAGACTACGCAACAGCGCATCGCGGTCTCGCGTGAAACCCTGCAGCGACTTGAAATTATTGTCATAAACAGAGAGGAGTGTGGCAGGCTGAGATAAAACCTGCGGTTGCTTCAGTAAGAAATCGCGCAGCTCACGGCGAGCGAAAGAGCTGTCTGCAAAGTGCGTATTAAGCTCGTCAAGCACCAGAATCGTAACTGGCGATTGCCCAAACGACGCAGGGTTCGCCGGGTCAAACACTGTCGTCCCAGCTGATCCTTGTTGCGCGGGCAGCACATGGGCCGAAGGGCTTTCAAAGGAGCGGATATTCTGAGGCTTATCGTCCTCGAAGACCTGGAAATCCTTCCGCGTAAGCCCATCGACAGGCTTGCCATCCTTGCCGGTAACCACTATGTCCAGAACCACCAGACGTGCATTCACGATGATAGTAGGTGTGTGCGGCACTTGTGCTTCGTCAGTGCTTTGCGCGGCAAGTGACGCAGTAAATAACATGGAAAGCGCGTTGAAGAGAACGAATCCGGCAAGGCCCGGGAGTGTATAACGACGAACAGTAGACCGCAGCAAGGTTCTTCCTTTTTGATGATGCAATAGCATCATCGGATAGTTCTCAATTGAGGAGCGCTAAAGCGTACCATCAGCGCATGGTTGATTTTTTCACGAACAAAGCCTCTCGTGCTGTATTCCTTGGCCTCATCTTTCTTACTCTGGCAACGCCATGCAGTTGGGCCTGGGGACGTGAAGGGCACAGATTAACCGCACTGGTGGCCGAAGCCTATATGACGCCTGAAGCCAAATCGCAGATCAAAGAGCTGCTAGGCAGCGAATCGCTGGCCGATGTAGCTCCCTGGGCCGATAGCTATCGTAGCGACCATCCTGAAACGGGTGTCTGGCACTATGTCGATATTCCAAAATCGGCGGCAACATTCGATCGAGATCGCGATTGTCCCTTGTCCTCCACAGACCCTAAATCTCCCTGGCGCGACTGCGTTACTGACCGCATCCTTTACTTCGAAGGACGGCTGGGGGATACGTCGCTGTCGCCGACGGATCGCGCTATGGCGCTCAAGTTCCTGGTTCATCTAATAGGGGATATTCATCAGCCTTTTCATGCCATGGGTGATGATCGTGGAGGCAATAACGTACATGTCAGTTTTCTTGGTTCTACGCAGTGTGATAGCTATAGTTGCAATTTGCATGGGGTTTGGGATGATTCCATGATTGAGCAGCGGGGGCTTAATGAGTCGAAATACACGGCTTTGTTGCTGCAGGAGATCAAGGAAAATGGCTGGGAGAAGATGTCGGGTGGTGCTCCGTCGACGTGGGCGAACATTTCGCATCACTATGCGGTACAAGCCTATGCCCCTAATGGAGCGCTGATTACGCATGAATACTTCAACGAAGAGATTAAGGTTGTGGATGCGGAACTTGCGCTGGGTGGGTTGCGGTTGGCGCGGGTGCTGAATCGGCTGCTGGTTGCGCCAGAGGTTGATCCGGCGGGACGGAAGCTGCTGCCGGCGGTGGAAAATCCTGCTCCGAAGTAGATTTTTGCCTGTGTTTTATGGTGTTTTTTGCGGTGAACCGCACGGCGCTGACGGACGATTTTACGGTGCTGCGGACGGTGATTTACGGTGATTTTCACCGTGACGGTGACCGGGCGCTAGACCAAAAAGAAGGGCGGCCACGAAGGCCGCCCTTTTGGTTTCGCTCGACGTTGATCGAGATTAGAAGTGCAAGCGGCCCGCGATCTGGAGCTGGCGGGGGGTGTAGATGGTGTTGCTGTTGGAGTTGTTGTAGGTGCCGAAGTTGGAGTTGTAGACCAGGATTCCAGCGTTCGATCCAGGAGGAGCAGTTGGGTAGGTGAGGGTGGGGCATCCTCCCGCCACTCCATTCGTGCCGGCCCTGTCGCAGATGGTGTAGGAGCCGGAGTTCACCGAAGTGATGTTCTGGTGGTTGAGCGTATTGAAGAGTTCGGCAAAGACCTCGAAACGGAGATGCTTTCCGAAGGCGTCATACGTGAAATCCTTGCCGACGCGCAGATCAAAATCGGCTGTCTTGGGTTGGCTGAAGATGTTACGTTCTGTCTCCAGATTGCCGTAGTAGTCGTATTTGGGTAGACGAGCGGCGCCACCGGCACCCAGGGGACCTGCAAGGGCCGCACCGGATTGCGTGCCACTGGTGGTGGCGGAGTAGGGCAGGCCGGTCTGAACCTGAACAATCGGCGCAAGCCCCCAGCCTTCAAAGAGGTACTTTTTGTATCCCTGGAAGTTGAACTTTGGATTGTAGTGAGCAGCAAAGACGAAACGTTTATTGACGTTCAGATTGCTGTTGCCATAGTCCTGTTTCTTGTTTTCGGGATCGACAGGAAGGTACGAGCTGGAGCCGTCGCCGGTGCCGAGGTAGGGGTTGTAATCCAACCCATGGGCCCAGGTGAAGTTGCTCATGAAGGAGAGGCCCCCGTCAAAGCGCTTGTTGAGTTGAACAGCGAGCGCGTTGTAGCTGGAGTTGATCTCACTCTGCACCGCAAAGATCTGATAGTACGCCGGGTTGGGGCGTGAGCCATCGTAAAGCTTATAGGTATGCGTGGTGCCCTGGAGCAGTGGAGGTGGGTGTCCACCGCGAGGAAGAACCGTGCCGGTGACGCCGCCGGTGGCGGTAGTGCTTAGATCGTTGCGGACGGTGTAGGTGATCGTGCTGTTGTTGACTGGCGCATTAGAGTCGAAGACGGAGGGCAACTCGTGACCGAGCGACATCATGTAGGTAAGACTGAATATGGTCTTCCAGCCAAGATTTTGTTCAAGAGCGAGATCGGCCTCATGCACTTGCGGATTCTGCATGTGCGGGTCGAGATAGGCAGCGGTCGGAGCGTATGGGGGACAGGTTGAATTCTTGAGTGGAGTTGCTGCGGCACTCTCCGAGGATGGGAAGATGCCCGGGAAGAGCAGGACAGTATTCGTGGTACAACTCGAAGCGGAAAATTCGACGCTGGCCAGGGCGTTGGTAGCTCCAGAGGCTTGATAGGCGTTTCCGATGGTGGCACCGATGATGCGGCCATAGTACATGCCATAGCCACCGCGCAAGGTCGTATTGCCATCGCCGAAGACGTTCAAAGCAAAACCGACACGCGGACCGAAGTTATTGCGATCGTCGGGACGGTCTGCAGTTTGCGGAAGCGCCGTGGGTAGCGTTGTGGAGGTGAAAGGATTTCCTGCCGTATTTGGGTAAGGATTTGGCGGAATGTATTCGTACTCGTAACGGATGCCTGCGGTGAGGGTGAGCCGCGGTGAAATCCGCCAGTCGTCGCTGATATAGCCGTCGTAGTCGGTTGTGGCGAAGGCGATGCTCGGGTTACCGATGCCCTGCTCGAATGTATAGAACTGGTCGGTGTACTTGGAGGTGCCGAGTCCTTCGGTTGCATGCAGGTAGTCGGCGATGAAGTCCCAGCTGTAGTCGTAGCTGTATTGGCCTACGCCTTCGAAGAGGTTGTTGACGTGTTCGAAGACGCGGTTGATATCGACACCGTATTTGGTGGTGTGGTTGCCATGCGACCACGTGATGCCGTCAGAGATCTGGATGCGGCGTTCGTCGGGGAGAGCGCTTTCCGGGAACAGATACGGGGTGCCGATGCTGAAGCCGGAGAGGTCGAACTCATAGCCGAGCGAGGCCCCGACAGGAAGGTTGAACTGATTTGCGGAGAGAGGAAGCTCGTTGGGCAGAGGCTTCTGCGAAGTAGCAAACTCCAAATCGCGACCGTATTGCGCGCGGAATTCGTTGACCATGCTGTTGTTCAGCACGGTGGTCAAACGCATGAGGCCAAAGTCCGTTTTGGCGAAGGCATTGCCGAAGGTGGCGCGGCCGTCGAAGTTCGAGGCCTGGCTTTGAATACCGGCCGGCGAATCGTAACGAAGGCGGTTGTATTCGAGGGTCAGGCGGTTGCGGTCGTTGATCTGATAGTCGATGCGAGGAAAGTTCAGTCCCTGGTAGGCGGTACGAGGAACGGCGCCGAGGAAGCTGGAGATGATGCCGAGGCCCTGTCCGTAATACGCAGCGCCCTGCTGGAAGGCGGTAGCGCCGTTACCCAAGTTGAGCGCGTAGGCAAGTTGGCAGGCACCCTGATCTCCGATGACTGAGCCGGAGGTGGGTGTTCCGACAAACTGGCCGGTGGAGCAGGTGGCACCGGTGGGCAGAACAGAGTCAGCCGGTGCGAACGTGGCGGAGGGATCGGATGCGCGGGCGGTTCCGGGGAAGTTCCGGCGTGACTCATCGTAGGAGTAGAACCAGAAGAGCTTGTCCTTGATGAGATATCCGCCTACGCCGAAGCCGTACTGTTTGCGCCAGTCCTTGGGCTTGTAGTTGGTGGCGACAAAGTTATTTGTGCCGGGGGTCTGGGTGACGAGCTGGGTGTAGGGATTTGAAGCACCGAAGTCGTTGTCGCGATCGTAGAAGAAGAGTTCGCCGTGGAACTGGTTTCCACCGGCCTTGGTGACGGTGTTGATGACGCCGCCTGCGGCGCGACCGTACTCAGCCGAGTAGTTGGAGCTATTGACCTGAAACTCCTGCACAGCGGCCTGCGAGATGGTGTAGGCAGCCCGGGTGCGACCACGTTCTTCGGAGAAGTATGCCTGGTTATTGTCGGCGCCATCAACCGTGTTGTTGTTGAGCAGGTAGCTGATCCCGCGGAAGCTGAGCAGGCCAAAACCGTCGCCATTGGAGACGACACCTGGAGTGAGAAGAGCGAAGCTGGACCAACGGCGACCATTGATGGGCAGGTTATCGATCGCATCCTGATCGAGGGTGGTAGAAACGGCATTGTCCTGAAGATGCATCAGCGGCGTCTCATCGGAGACTTCTACCTTGTCGGAGACGGAGCCGACTGCGAGCTTGGGAGAGAGCGCGGAGATGCTGCCGACGGTGACGACGATGTTGTTTTCCTGCCTGGTCTGAAAGCCATCGGCGATGAAGGTAGCCTTGTAGGTTCCGGGCTCAAGATCGGAGATGCGGTACTCACCGGAGGAGTTGGACTTTACGGTGCGGGTTGCGCCGGTCTCAGTGGAGACTACGGTGACGACCGTGTTGGGCAGAAGAGCGCCATTGGCGTCGGAGATTGTGCCGCTGATAGCGCCAGCTGTGGCCGACTGCGCCTTGGCCGTATGCAGCGCGAGAGGCGAGAGCAGCAGAAGCAGGAACGCTGCAGCTTGCAAGGCAGCCTTGATAACTTTGGATAAGGAAAGCGACTTAACGAACATTCTTGTGAATCTCCTGAACCATGAACCGTTTCTGAACTTAAAACCGGGAATGCGGCAAAGGTGGTTGGCGGACAAGAGAGCTCCTTGCCCGCCGGGAACGGACTAGTAGGCTGTGACCGTGAGCGGCACAGTAAACGTCGCGGTGCCACCGTTGCTGCCCGTGGCCGTGACGGTAACCGTGCTCGAACCCGCAGGAGTCGCGGGGCTCTTTGCGCCACTGCCGCAAGCGACCAGTGAGGACGCTGCAAGCAGCAGGGCCAGCGACATCCAGATGTGTCCGAAGCGCAGACCCACTTGCCGGCGACGAATGCCAACCAGCAGAGCGAGCGTCAGACCGGCGAAGACTCCGAGAAGCTGCCAGCGTCCGCCGCCGATTCCCGCTGTGGTGGCCACAGGCGTTCCCTGCTGTGTGAGGATGCTGAGGGCAACCAGGCTGCTGGTTGAGCAGCCGGACGCCGTGACCGTGGCTGGGCTAAAGGAGCAGGAAGCATTTGCAGGCAGACCAGAGCATCTAAAAGTAACAGTGCCACTGTAGACGTTCTGCGCCAGGTTGAAGCTATAGAGCGCCGTCTGGCCGGCTGCCACCGAAGACTGCTGCGTGACGCCGGAAGCGGCCATCGTGAAGCCCGGAAGCGAAGTGTTGAACTTCGCCGGCACGGCCGTGGTGGAGGCAGCGAAGTAGGTATCGCCGCTGTAAGCTGCGGTGATGCTGTAGGCTGCGGCGGTGGGGAAGGTGTAGGTCATGGTCACGCCATAGACCGGAGAAGATACAGTGCCGATGTTGGTGATCGCAGTGCCCGTGGTTGGAGCAAGAGCTGTTCCATTCGCGGAGAAGGTGATCGTGCCCCCTGGAGCAGCCGGGCCATTGGCGGTGAGCTTCGCCGTCAATGTGATCGTCGAGGTTGTGGGATAGACAGCAGTGCCGGTGCCGCAGGAGCCAGTTCCAGCAGCCGTGGCTGTTACCGAAACGCGGGTGGTTGGGCTCTGAACGTAATCACCTGACAGCGGGAAGCTGCCCGTGCCACCCAGCATGGAGACGACCTGCAGAGTACCCGCGAAAGCGCCTGTTGCGGTAGGGTTGGCCGTGATCGGCAGAATGCAATCCGTGGTGTTGCCGATATTGGCGTTGTTGTCGTTGTTGGTCGTACAGCTCGCAGTGCCGAGCGTAAAGTTGGCAGCGCCGAGGGTGGCCAGCGTATAGGCCCCTGTAGAGGCTGGGCCGTCTCCGGGAGCGAAGTGGATGTCGATCAGATTTGTCTGAGTGGCGCCTACGTTGCCGAACTGCGTGCCTGACGCGACTTCACGAATGAGGTTGGTGACGCTGTCTCCGACGAAGAGATCGGAGTAAACGTCGACGGAGACGCCGTACACACCGGCAGAAGAGTAGCTGGTGCCGCTCTTGCCGAAGGTGGCCTGCGTGGCCGGGCAGCCATCACCATTGGTGTCCGTGGCGCCCTGCGTGGTGGTGCAGATGGAGCCGATCGTTCCAGCGACGGGATACATGGCTTTGCCGGCGGCGTCGACACGCCAGATAACGCCGTTCAGGTTATCGGTGATGTAGACGTTGGCGCTGGTGTCGGCTGCGATACCGAAGTTGCTGCCGATCGCGAAGCTGCCGGCGGGGCCCCGAACCAGCGGGGCCTTCGTGCCATAGAGCGCGTAAGAACCATTTTCGCCAGCGTAGTTGGTCAGGGAGCCGTTAACGATCTGACCCGTGCCCTGGATGTATTCGTTGGGAAAGTAGACGTTGCCGGAGGGGTCGACCGCGATGCCGTATGGAGCATCCAATAGAGCGGTTACGGCCGGAGTTGCGGTCGTGGTGCTATACGTGCCGAAATAACAGCCACCACGATTTGTGCTGCTGACATAAGTACCGTTCTTACACTCACCGCTGGTGGACTTCGTCGCGTATTGGCCAGTGCCGGCGATCTTGGCGATGGTGCCGGGAGGAACGGAGACAGTCTGGATGGTCTCGGTGGCCGCGGTCAGATTGACGACCTCGAGTGCTTCGTTGCCCTCATCGGCGATATAAAGGTTGCCGGCTGCATCGAAGTCGATGCCTGCGGGGAAGTCGAGCAACGAGGTGGTAGAGCCAGGGCCGACTGTGATATTGCCCGAGCTTGAGCCCTGGTTGGTGGCGTAGCCGGAGGTCTTGAGCGCGTCGTTGCCCACAACCAGCGAGATGACGCCGGTCGTTGTGATGTAGCCGCCAGTGGCGGTGATCTTCCGCACGTCGGCGTTGCCCGATTCGACGAAGTAGAGATCGCCATTCGTGGCAAACTTTAGATCCACGGGATCATAAAGATTAACTGCGGTGGCGAGGCAGCCGTCACCCTTATTATCGAGGGCCGTGTTCGCGCCGCAGGTGCTTCCGGTGGTCGGCGACGTGCTGGGGCCGCCAGCAACGAGGGTCACAATGCCAGTGACGGCGTCGACACGGCGAATGAGGCTAGCGGTGTAGTCGCTGAAGAAGATGTTGCCGAGATGATCGGATACTGCATAGCGCGGCGAGGTAAGGATGATCTCAGTGGCGAGACAGCCATCGCCGTAGGTATCGGTGGCCGTCACCCCGGTGACGGGGCATTTTCCAGCATTGAGTGCTGCGCCGCCGCCGGCGATCAGCTTGGATGTATACGGCAAAAGCTGCGGGGCGGTCTGCGCGCCAGCGCGGGAGCCGATACCGGTAAGGGCAAACAGGGCCGTGGCGACAACGGAAAGACGACAGACAAAACGGGAGATGCGGGACATTGAAAACACGAAGATAAACTCCTCGACGATGCAGAGGTTACGGATGAGTGTTCGCATCAAGCGTTCTCTCACCGTGAAAAAGGTTGGTCTTTCGACGGCGGCCAAAAAACAAAATGCCCACAGGTCAAAATGACCCGTGAACACCACGTAATTTGGGGATGCACCGACAATAGCACCACTAACGATGAATTTGCCAAGAATTTTGGCTTTCATCCCTATTTAAATGTTTGAAAGTTGGCAAAGATGTGGGAAACGCGGCATTCCACCGAGCAGTTCCAGGAGAGAGCTGCCGCGAAAGAACAGGTCGAGGGCCGGATCAGCATCGCATTGCGACAAAATCTGCTCCCCAATACAGATGGGGAGCAGCCACTACAGGATGTCGAAACTTACTCCCTGAGCAAGTGGGAGGTCTGTCCCATAGTTGATCGTGTTCGTAGCGCGGCGCATGTACTGCTTCCAGGCGTCGGACCCGGATTCGCGGCCTCC
>Ga0302315_10002486_pt1 | contig 17374 bp, 16 predicted proteins | sample III_Palsa_N3_1_FD_200532 | JGI IMG/M metagenome (GOLD analysis project Ga0302315, IMG submission 200532) | Peat permafrost microbial communities from Stordalen Mire near Abisko, Sweden - III_Palsa_N3_1 | ecosystem: Environmental > Terrestrial > Soil > Palsa > Peat permafrost | place: Sweden... | reverse complement strand
CACGCGCACAGGACTCATGGTTGCCGCGCACCAGTATCCACGGCGCCGCTTGCAGCAGGGGCCGGGCCGGGCTGAAGAAGTCGGCATTCCAGGCATCCCAGCCATAACCCCACGGACTGCCGGCGCAACCCGTGTTACCTTCAGGACAGGCGTTTTCTCGATATAGATAATCACCCACATGCACCACCAGATCCGGTTTCCATTTTGCAGCGGCTGCAGCAACTGCGGCAAACGGATACTGTTGCGTATCGTTGCACGGCTGGGCCGCATTATCGCTCTTCTTGATGCGGCAACCGGTATCGCCGATCACGACAATCCGGTTGACTTGCGTTGGGGGTAGCGGCAACGGCTTGCCATCGACAGAGATACGGGTCGCATGCGGTGGAATGAATTTCTCGCAAGTCAGCAATGGAAATGCGGATGGCTTGGAATCCTCGACCGCCGAGCGGGTTGGCCGCAGCGGCAAGGTCTGCGGTGCGGCCCGCACATTCATCGTCAATTCGGCGCCGTCGATCTTTATCTTTGGACAGGTCGCCGCTGAAGTCAGGACCCGCGCAACCGGCGTGCCATCCTCGCCCATCACCACGTACATGCTGTCATGCCCAGGCAATTCAGCGGGGGACGACAGATTGAATACGGTGCAGCCAACCAACACGGCGGACGATGCCAGTAAGGCAGCGGCGTACAGGAGCGTCGAGCGAGAAAAAGTTAGCATGGCCCAGCCTAAGTAAGATTAATGTTCGTCAAAATGCACCCAAACCGTAATTTTGGTGTTATCTCCGCGCAACTCTTCCGGTGGCGCCGGAAAACGGGCAATCCGCACCGCCTGTAACGCCGATTTGTCGAAGATGCCGTTGCCGCAGGAAGTCAGCACCTGCGGCTCGCCGACAAGAATACCATCCTGCAGGTGGAATTCTACCTGTGTTTTCCCGTTAAACCGGATCGCCGTAGCTGCCGCGGGGTAATTTTGCCTATGCGCAGCCAGCACGGCAGCATTGACCTTGGCCGCATAGGTCGCCTGAGCATCGGCTTTGCCACTGGTGGCTGGCGGCGGCGGTGGCGGCGGTGGCGGTGCGGGCTGGGTAAACGCCGTCGGGGCCGCCGCGATCTCGCTCGGCGCTGCTGCGATCGGCAGCGTCTCCTGCGGCGGAGTCGGCGTTTGCGGCTTGGGCAAATTCGGCTTGACCACGGCCTTTACCTTCGGCTGCGGAACGGGCGGTGGCGGCACGGGCTTGGGCTCAGGCGGCTTTTCATCCGGCGGCAGGTCGGCTAGCGTGATCGGCACCGGTTCGGAAATCGCCGGTTTCGTTTGCGCATTGCCGATCAAGATTACGCCCGCAACGATGACGATGGCGGCCTCGATCAGCAGCGCCAAGCCGAATGCCTGAATTGAATCACGACGTTGATGGGAGGGCATGATGGTAGACGACATCAAATTCCTACTTGCCAGTGGCGGCGGTACGAGTTGCAAGACCGATTTCAGTTGCGCCTCCAGCTTTGATTGCATCGATTACCGTCATCACCTGTTGCAACGAAGCAGTCTCGTTGCCGGCAATGGTGACGGCGGTTTTACTGCTGCCGCGCTGCCGCAGCAAGGCCGTCAATTGCGTCGGAGTCACTACCTGATTCTCGACCAGCAGGGAACCGTCGGCGCTGATTTCCACCAGCAGCTTGGGTGGCGGAATCGTGACGGCGGTCGAACTGGTCGGCAACTTGGTCACATGGCCCGAAGTCGGGATCATGCGCAAGGTCAGCATCGCGAAGAAAACCAGCAGGAACAGCATGATGTCGATCATCGGAATGATCTCGATCCGGGCTTTTTTTGTTTCCAGGTAGCGCATCTCAGGCCCTCACTGGAGCACGTACCAGCTCTACCGGCGCAGCGCCGCCCTGCGCTTTTGCGGCCAGGCGATCATGGCGGTTGACCAGCATGATCTTGATGGTTTCAAGCTGATGCAGAACCACCCGCACGCGCGTATGCAGCGCATTGAAAAACACCAATCCGATAATGGCAATCAACAAGCCCGATGCCGTGGCGATCAAGGCTTCGGCAATGCCACCGGTCACTTGCGCAGCGCCATTCTGGGCGTCGCCCAACACATGGAAGGCATTGAACATGCCGATGATGGTGCCGAACAGTCCGAGCAGCGGCGCCAGCGTAATCACGGTATCGAGTATCCACAAGGAGCGATCAAGAACCGGCACCTCATGCATGATGGCTTCTTCCAGATGGCCGTCGAAACTGGCGCGATTGACATTCGCCGGTTCGTTACGCAAGACGTCGAACAAGCGCGCATGCGGCAGTTGCGCCATTTTTTCCGGCAGCGCATATTCCTCGATCTTGCCATCTTCCTTTTTCAGCATCGCGATCAACGCGGTGCCGCCTTTTTCCATATAAGAAAGGTAGCGGGTGCGCTCGATGATGACAGTCAGCGCCACCAGCAGCAGCCCCAACATCAAATACAATGTGCCACCGGAATCGTTGGCAAGCTCGATCAAATGCGAAATATCCATGATTTAAAAAGGTAAATGGGGAGAGCTAAGCTCCCCCTTGTGAATCGGAAAAACTGATCAGAAATCCAGCGTCAAGGTCAACGCAATGCTACGTGCCGGCAACAAGGTCAAGGTATCGCTTTGGTTCAGGCCCGACAACGAACCGGACGGATTCGAGTCGCCGCCGGCGCCACCGATAGCGGTCACACTGTGTTGATTGAACAGGTTGTTGAAGGCAAGCTGCACCTTGGCATCCTTGAAATAAGTCGACGGATTCTTGACCGTGTAGTTAATGAACATATTGGTCAGCACCACTGGATCAATGGTATAGGTATCGGTTTCCGGTGTGCCGTCGTCGTTATACAGTTTGCCGACGCGCTGCACGAATAAAGCCGTGTTCCAACCGCCGTTGACGTAGAACGCACCAAGCTTCTCGATATTGCCGGGCGCTCCTGCTACCCACATGCCGTTGGCAGCGCCGCCGCTCCATTTGGTTGTACCCACGCTACCGTCGGCATACAAGCTGAAGCCGCCGCCGAGTGGAACAGTCGCTTCAACTTCCAGGCCTTGGGTAATTTCATCGCCGGCAGCATCGCAAATCGTATCGCCGGTCGTTTCCGTTACGCAATCGTAGCTGTTGTTGAGCTTGACGTGGAAAATGTCGGCATCCAACGTGAAGCGATCCGACTTCCATACCGTGCCGATCTGGAAGGTATAGGATTTTTGCGGCTTTGGTGTCGTCGTCGTTTGCGCATTTGGCACATCGAAAACGGTGGTCGGTGGTATCAAGTCGCCCATCGCATATTGCGCATAGGTAGACCAGTTCGGCTGCAGCATGTAATGCGCATCCAGCGACGGTAGAACGTCGCGATAAGTAACAGTATTGTCAACGCTTGGATTGCCGCCCGTGATGACATTGGTGGTCTTGTTCAGCGAACCGCCGAGCGCACCGACCTTCTTCAAGTCTTGCAAGTGGACATAGTCCTGATTGTAATTCGCATACTTGACGCCGGCTGTAATATCAAAGTCCTTGGTGACTTTGTAGTCATACTCGACATATGGTTGCACCGTCAGCGTTTGATAGGTTTCACTGAAGTTTGGAGTCGGGCCGTCTTGCAAGGTCAGCGGATTTTGCGGAATCTGATAGCGATCGCTGTTTGCCAATTCCGTCCACATGCCGGTCCGCAAAGTTCCGGTGTCAAAATCCTTGCTGAAGCGCGCCAAATTGCCGAAGGTATGGTAACCGTTGAACTTGTCGGTTCCGGTGTCGTCCGTTTTATTATTGGCATCCGATGTCGGCACCGAGGATAGCGGATAGGTTGCAGGATCTGCCGGGTAATTTTCTTTATTATGATAGCTATAGTTGTACACCTTGTCGTCCAACTTCCAGCCGTTACCCAAATTCGAAGTGACACCGATGTAGCTGAACAATGTCTTCACTACATAGAAGTTATAGCCGTAATAGTTACCCAACGCCGGATTGGTGCCATCAAGATAGCTGGTGCCATACAGATTGATGTCTTGAATGGTGGCAGAGCCCGCATTCGGCGTCTTGTTTTGCACATCCTCGTATGAAGTAAAGGCCGTGATCACCGTGTCCGGCGACACAATATAGCGGTACTTGCCGGAAATGGCATCGCGATCCTGGGCATCATAAGTCAGGGCGCCATTCGAATTCATTTTTTGCACGTCGAACATGAAGCTCGATGCGCCGTCGGTGCCGAAATTCCCTGTCTGATGCTGGAAGTCTGCCAAGGTCGTGGCAAAGCTGCCGTAGGAGCCGGTGACGCTGGAGGATTCTTGCGCGTCCAGGTTACGTGACAGCAGATTCAACGAGCCGCCAAAGGTAGCTTGGCCGATCGTTGCAGCCGATCCCGGGCTACGATCAACGACCGAGCCGCCGATGGCCTGAGCCGGGAAGAACAAATACGAGTGATGGCTGACGCCGTTGGTATCGTTGAAAGGAATACCGTCGAAAGTAATCAAATATTGGCTATCCGTCAAACCGCGAACGACGGTAGAGGCATTGCCCTGCCCAACGCCGTTGGGGCTATAACTGAATGCGCCTGGTGTCATCAAGTACACCTGGCTGAAATCCGAGACCGGCGACGTGTAATTAAGTATGTAGTTTTCACTGACAATCGATTCGGCGGAACGCGCGTCCAGCGAGCCTTGCGACACGGCGATTTTAGCCGCTTCTGGCACCGCTGCGCTTTGTCCGGTACCGGTGCCGGAGGCGCTCACGGTGCCGATGTCGATCGCGGTCTGTGCGTATGCAGCGATTGGCGCTGCTATGCACATGACGGACAGCGCGCGCAATACATTGAGGGTACAAGGCTTGAGGTTGAACTGTTTCATCTAGGACTCCGCTTAAAGAAAGGCGTATCCTAGGTCGCAATTATTTCAACCACGTGACAGAAATATTTCAGGACAATGACAAAACGCAGTGGTCTGTGCGCTGCAACATGTTTTCTCCTATGAGCGCAACTGATATTTATTACAGGTGGGTCGTGATGTCCGCGAAATACAATTTGTGCGTCGTAACAACGGTTATTTTCTTTTTTGCGCGATGCACTGATTGCTAATTATCGGCTAAGAATTTCCTTTTACAATTGCAGGCCCGCAGATTTTTCGCGACGTTTTCAGACACAAACTGATTGCGCGAAACGCTCAGCAACATTGTAGCAACATGAGATACTTTCGTTTGTATCAAAATACGCACATCCCCTAACCAGGTTTTGATTTTTCAATTAGTCGACACCTAAACCGAAAACAAGATGAGAGTATTACTTGTTGAAGATGACCAGATGATTGGCAACGCAATGGAATATGCATTGCGCGCCGCCAATTACGCTGTCGATTGGGTGACGGATGGCCAGTCCGCACTCTCGACCGCGCAAACCCAATACTACGATGCGATCCTGCTAGACCTTGGTCTCCCCAAGCGCGATGGCCTCGAAGTTTTGCGCGGCATCAGAAGTGTCGGCAACGCAACGCCGGTTTTGATCGTCTCTGCACGGGACGCCGTGGAGAGCCGTGTTGCGGGCCTTGATCTGGGTGCGGACGACTATCTGCTCAAACCGTTCGACATGGCCGAATTATTGGCCCGCATGCGCGCGGTGATCCGCCGTAAAAATGGCCATGCCAGTTCGACGCTGGATAACGGCGCAATTTCACTGGACCTCACCACGCGAGAAATTACGGTCGATGGCAAAACCATCCATTTGTCGGCGCGTGAATTTTCCTTGATTGAGGCGCTATTGATACGACCGGGCGCCATCCTGTCACGCCAGGAACTGGAAGATCGCATCTATGGATGGCATCACGAAGTGGAGAGCAATGCAGTCGAATTCCTTATACATGGACTACGCAAGAAACTCGGAACCCATGCAATCAAAAACGTCAGGGGCTTGGGATGGATGGTAAGCAAACCCGCCTGACGGCGTCGTTGCAATTTCGGCTGGCGCTGTCGCTGGCAATCGTCATCGCCGTCGCTGCGGTGATTGCCGGCGCAATGGGATTTCAATCGGCGTTTCGCGATGCCAATGAATTGCAGGACGATCAATTGCGCGAAATCGCTGCGATGGTGGATGGAAATCTTCTGAAGCTCGGCCAAATCGACCCGGTTACACGCAGCGAGGAGGAAGACCCGGAATCGCATGTGGCGTTCCAGTTGCTCGACGATGCTGCAAACACCAACGAAACCAGTACCGAATCGGGAGTAGTCTTCCCGCACGGGTTGCAAAACGGCTTGCAAACCGTCACGGCCAACCATCAGGATTGGCGCGTGTTTGTCAAACCGCTGCATTCCGGCAAGCGCCTGGCAATCGGCCAGCAAACCGCTGTGCGCGATGAGATCGCCGAACACGCGGGAATGCGCACCATCATGCCGATGATGTTTCTCATTCCGTTTCTGATTCTTCTGGTGATCGTTGTCTTACGCATCTTGCTGGCGCCTATCAACAAGTTGTCGCGCGAAATCGACAAGCGCACGCAAATGGATACCGTTCCGCTCGACGAGCGCGGCTTGCCGACTGAGCTGAAACCCTTTGTTGCGTCGATCAATCACATGCTGCAACGACTTGAAGCGGCAATGGATCAGCAACGCCGCTTCGTGGCCGATGCAGCGCATGAGCTGCGCTCACCATTGACGGCCTTGTCTTTACAAGTCGAAAACCTGGCGATCAATGAACTCCCCGCCGAGGCCCGCGTCCAACTCAATGCCATGCATAGCGGACTGATGCGCGCCCGCACTTTGGTCGGTCAATTGCTGTTGCTGGCCCGCGCGCAACTCGCGCGGCCCAGCCTGCCTAGCGCAATCGTCTTGCAATCGATTGCGCGCGAGGTATTCGAAGACATCATGCCGTTCGCCGAAACCAAACAAATAGACCTGGGACTGGCGCAAGGCAGCGAAGTCAGGGTGATGGCTAATGCCGTCGACTTGAATACCATCATACGCAATCTGGTCGATAACGCGATTCGCTATTCCATCCCGAACAGCCGGGTCGACGTCAGGTTATTTGAGCGAGAGAATTGGGCCGTGATCGAAGTCCAGGATAACGGCCCCGGCATTCCCGAATCCGAGCACGGTAAAGTCTTCGACCCGTTCTATCGCCTGCCCGGCAACACCGAGAGCGGATCCGGCCTCGGCTTATCCATAGTCAAAAGTATCGTCAGCCGGCTTTCTGGCGAAGTGTCGATATCCAGCGATCCTTCCCGAAATACCCCGGGCGCCATCTTCATCGTCAAGCTTCCGACCTATCAACCGTAGAGCAAACTATTTTAGAGACCACATGAAAAAAATCATTCTTTGCCTGTTTGCGTTACCCATCGTTGCCGGTTCGGCGTTCGCCGAGCCAACGTATAAAGTAAGCGGCGCCATAGCCATCGGTGGCGAAGCCCGCTGGGACTACCTTTATGTGGATAGCGAGCAGCATCGCCTGTACGTTTCCCATGGCAAGCAGACCGAAGTCATTGACACGCAAACCAACAAGATTTTCGGCACGATAGCCGACACCGCGGGCGTGCATGGCATCGCCATCGCCGGCGATCTCGGCCTGGGCTTTACCAGCAATGGGAGGGACGATTCGGTCACAGTGTTTGATTTATCGTCGCTCAAGACTCGCAACACCATCAAGGTCGGAGGCAATCCTGATTCCATTATCTATGCCGCACAGAGCCATCAGATCGTAACCTTCAACGGGCGCTCCAAGGATGCCACCGTGGTTGACGCCAAAACCGGCCATGTAATCGGTACGGTAGCAATAGGCGGCAAACCGGAATTTGCCCAGCTTGACAAGTCGGGTAATATTTATTTCAACGTCGAAGATACCGGCGAATTGGCGGTACTCGACCCAGTGACACTGAAACTGAGCCAACGCACTTCTCTCAAGCCTTGCGACAGCCCTACCGGCCTGTCCATCGACCCACAGCAGCGGCTCTATTCGGTCTGTGAAAATAAAATGATGATCGTCAGCGCACATGACGGCAAGACGCTGGCCCAGGTACCTATTGGCTCCGGTCCCGACGGCGTGGCGTGGCTGGATGGTTACGCATTCAGCGCCAACGGCGCCGATGGCACGATCAGCGTCGTAGGTGAAAATTCAGCCGGAAAATTTCAGGCCCTATCCACGATCACGACCGCCACCGGCGCACGTACCATCGCCGCCGATACGGCGACCCATAAGCTGTATTTGCCGACTGCCGATTTCAAACCGGGACAGAACGGTGAAAAGCGTCAGGGAATACCCGACACATTTCGTATTTTGATAGTCGACAAGCAATAATAGCGACTCCCCTTCAGCCTTCGGATTGGATTGACGTCACATCAATCCAATCCGGCGAAAAAGTCCCGCCACCAATCACTTGCGTGATATTTTTGTGGCGAAGCGCCACAAACTGCCGAGTACCACCGGCACCACCGCAGCGCCCGCGCCGATCAAGACGATGGTGTTCAGGTGATCGTGGAATATCGGCACGTTTCCAAAGAAGTATCCCAAAGAAACCAATGCAATCACCCACAACACCGCACCGCTGATATTGTAGGTCTGAAATTTGGCGAAGGTCATTTCCGAAACTCCGGCAACAAAAGGCGCGAACGACCGCACCACCGGAATAAAGCGCGACAACACCATCGTAATGCCGCCGTATTTTTCATAGAACGCATGCGTCTTCTGCAGCGCATCCCGATCCAGCCAGCGGTAATTATGGGTAAAGACTTTATGCCCGATAAAACTGCCGATCCAATAATTGAGCGTGCTGCCACTAACCGCCGCGACGATCAGCAGCCCCATCAATGCCCATACGCTGATCGCACCACTGGCGCAAAAGGCGCCACCAATGAACAACAAGGTGTCGCCGGGCAAGAAAAACATGACGACCAGGCCGGTTTCGCAAAAGACGATCGCGCAGATCAATACATAAACCAGCGCGCCATAATTCCGTATGACCTCCCCCAGATATTTATCAATATGCAATATCAGGTCGAAGAAATGCACAAAATCCATAAAATTCCTTACTTGGTTTCGGCGAAATCATACACGTTAGTGCTGGTATTTACTTGGAACAATTCGCGGAAAGCCGACTTTTATGGCTGCATAAGGCGTACGCATCGGCAATAAAGACGGATTTCAACCAAGTCGCTTGCCGGCACTGAAGTCTAGCAAGCCCCTCCGGCAACGGTATAATCATGCGATGAACATGCCTTACCGCCCATCACGCCCGATTCAGGCCCTGCCTGACCATTTGATTTCACAAATCGCCGCCGGCGAAGTGGTCGAACGTCCATCCGCCGTCGTCAAGGAATTGCTTGAAAACGCCCTTGATGCCGGCTCCACGCAAATTACAGTGCGCCTGGAACAGGGCGGCGTCAAGCGCATTGCGATTACCGACAATGGACGCGGCATACCGTCTGAACAATTGCCGCTGGCGCTGGCCCGCCACGCAACCTCGAAAATTGCCTCGCTGACCGATCTGGAAAATGTTGCGACGCTCGGCTTTCGCGGTGAAGCGTTGGCGTCGATTTCATCGGTGTCGCAGTTGACCCTGACTTCGCGCACCGCCGATGCTGCGCATGCATGGGAAATTTCCGGCATTGCGATCAACGGCACCAATCTACAAGCCACGCCATCGGCTGGCGCCCCCGGCACTACGGTCGATGTGCAAGACTTGTATTTCAATACCCCGGCACGGCGCAAATTTCTGAAGACCGAGCAAACCGAATTCGGTCATTGCGCTGAAGTGGTGCGACGAATCGCCTTATCGCGCCCGGATGTCTCGTTCTCTCTCACGCATAACGGCAAGACAGTCGACCATTGGAATGTCAGCGAAATCGCCAAGCGCAGCGCGCATATCCTCGGCGACGAATTTGCCGGCGCCCGCTTGCCGCTCGATGAAAGCGCCGGACCACTACGCCTGCACGGGTTCGCTGGCTTGCCGACTGCCTCCAAGGCGCGCGCCGACGCACAATACTTCTACGTCAACGGCCGTTTTGTGCGCGACAAACTGCTGACGCATGCAGTACGCGCCGCGTATCAGGACGTATTACACGGCGACCGCTATCCGTCTTATGTATTGGCGCTCGATCTCGATCCGGCCCTGGTCGACGTCAACGTCCACCCATCCAAGATCGAAGTCCGTTTTCGCGACAGCCGCGCCGTCCATCAATTCGTCTTCCACGCAGTGAGCCGGGCATTGGCGCATACCGCCGCGCCGCTCGGCGCCGGTGCGCTACCGGCCGACTCGCCACTGTCGAGCGGCCCGACCTGGATTCGAGACCAGCAACAAACCAGTTTTGCCGCGCAATTCGCCGCCCATCCCGGCGTCAATCAAAGCGTAAGCGACTACGGCGCATTGTTTGCGCCCTCTTCCGCATCGCCCGCATTCAACGAAGCGCGGCCCGGCATGCCGGCGCCAGCCTGGCAGAATTTCGAGCGCGCCGCTGCCCAGCAGTTGCCGGAAGATGATTTCCCACTAGGCTTTGCACTCGCGCAATTGCATGGTATCTACATCCTCGCGCAAAACACCCGAGGCATGGTGCTGGTCGACATGCACGCCGCCCACGAACGCATCCTGTATGAGCAATTGAAAAACGCGCTCGACGCCAAGGCAATGCATGTGCAACCGCTGCTGATCCCGGTCACCTTTTTTGCCGACGCTGTCGAAGTCGGCACTGTCGAAGAAAACAAGGAGACGCTGGTTGCGCTCGGCTTCGACATCGCCATCCTGTCGCCTACCACGCTGGCAGTGCGAGCCATCCCTGCGCTGCTGCAAAACGCCGACGCCCAAACGCTGGCCCGGGATGTCTTGCGCGACGTGCGTGAATTCGGCGGCTCGCGCGTATTGCTGGAACGGCGCAACGAGCTGCTCGGCACGCTCGCTTGCCACACGGCCGTGCGCGCCAATCGCGCCTTGACTGCCCCGGAAATGAATGCGCTGCTGCGCCAGATGGAAGCCACCGAACGCGCCGACCAATGCAACCACGGCCGCCCCACTTGGATACAGATGGCCTTGAACGATCTCGACAAGCTTTTCCTGCGTGGCCAATAATGACTAACGTAGCTGGCAAACCGCTGGTGGTCGCCATCATGGGGCCAACCGCCACTGGCAAAACCGCCGCCGCCCTCGCCATTGCCCGTGCCATTCCGTCGGAAATCATCTCGGTCGACTCGGCCCTGGTATATCGCGGCATGGACATCGGCACCGCCAAGCCGACCGCTGCGGAACGCGCCAGTGCGCCGCACCACTTGATCGACATTCTCGACCCGACTGCGTCCTATTCCGCCATGCAGTTTCGTCAGGATACACTGCGCTTGGCCGAGGAAATTCGCGCGCGCGGCAATTTGCCGCTGCTGGTCGGCGGCACCATGCTGTACTTCAAGGCGCTGCAAGACGGCCTCGACATGCTGCCGCAAGCCGACCCCGCGCTGCGTGCCCGCCTGGACGCCGAAGCTGCGCAAATCGGCTCGCCTGCCATGCACGCGAAACTCGCCTTGCTCGATCCGGAAACCGCCGCACGCCTGAAACCGAACGACTCGCAACGGATACAACGCGCATTGGAAATCATCGAACTCAGCGGACAACCGATGTCGGCCCTGCTATCGAACCAATCGAAGATCGACTTGCCGTTCACGCTCTTGCCGCTGGCACTGGAACCGTCTGACCGCAGCGTCCTGCACACCCGCATTGCCACCCGTTTCGACGCCATGCTAAGCGACGACAAGCACGGCTTGATCGCCGAAGTCGAACAATTGCGGAAACGCGGCGACTTGCATCTGGGCCTGCCATCGATGCGCTGCGTCGGCTACCGGCAAGCCTGGGAATACCTCGACGATCACTACGATCGCAAGGAGCTACGCGAAAAAGGCATCGCCGCCACCCGCCAATTAGCAAAAAGACAGCTTACCTGGCTACGCTCCATGCCGGAAAGACAGGTAATCGATTGCCTGGGGCCCGATCCAACGGTGGAAATTTTGCGAAAAATCCGGGAATTCCAATAACAAGTCGAACATACCCAAGAACGATATTTTGCAAAATTTGCGCTATTTTTGGCTAATTGCCATCAAAAATGCCAAATCTTTATAAATTTCGATGTAAAAACACCGCTAAGTTCAATACCGCCAAGCAAATCTATCTTGACAAATGAAGCCAAAAAAGCGATACTTTCCGGCTGTTTGGTGATATAGCTCAGTTGGTTAGAGCACAGCACTCATAATGCTGGGGTCGGTGGTTCAAGTCCACCTATCACCACCAAAAAACATCAGTAAATCAAAGGGTTAGCGAAACTGCTGGCCCTTTTTTCTTTTCAGCCTCATTTCTGCTGTGACGTAAATGTGTCATTGAGCAGATCGTCCACGACGCGGGCATGTGTCGCGAACTGTTCCGGGGCCAAATGCGCATATCGCCGTACCATCTCCGGTGATTCCCAAGCGCCCATTTCCTGTATCACATTCAGCGGTACGCCTTGCTGGGTCAGCCAACTTGCCCAGGTGTGCCGCAAATCGTGCCAGCGGAAGTTCTCAATCCCGGCCCGTTTTAATGCTGCATGCCATGCCTTGGTATTGACTTGGGTGACCGGCTTACCGTGATAGGTAAACACCAATACCGGATGCTTCCCGAGTTGCTTGGTCAATACTTCCAGCGCCGTGGCATTCAAGGTTATATGAATCGGCTTTCCTGCCTTGGCCTGATCGCCATGAATCCATGCGACGCGCCGTGCCATATCCACCTGCGACCATTCCAGCTTGGTAACATTCGCCTTGCGCAACCCGGTCGCCAACGAGAACTTCGTCATGTCCGCCAAATGCTCCGGCAATTCATTCAGAAGAATGCTCGCCTGGGCGGGTGTCAGGTAACGCACTCGTGTTTTCGGCACCCGATACAACTTGATGACGGGCGGCTTGTCGATCCATTCCCAATCAAAGGCCGCCCTACGCAAAATTGCACGAAGTACCGCGAGCAGCCGATTGGCCGTGGAAGGGCTTGTTTCCTTGCTCTTTATTTCCGCCACACGCGCAATCACGTCACGCGTCAACTCATCAAGTAACTTGCCCCTGAAATGCCGGTGGAACCAGTTAATTCTCGGCAAATCGTCGAGATGCGACTTCTTATGCTGCGTTTCCATCAACCATCTATAAGCTGCATCATCCCAAGTCCACTTCGGCTTATCACCCAGTTTCGCAACCCGCCACGATTCCGCTTTCAGCTTGTCGTACAACTCTTTGGCTTCGGCCTTGCTTTCTGTTTCAGCAGAGCGTCTAACGCGCTCTCCCGATGCTGTGGTGAAATCGATCCACCACGTACTACCGCGTTTGTAGAGTGACATGATTCATCCTTTCTCGGTGTCACTTGCAACGCTTGCCGTTGAATAGCATAGTGCGAACGCACGTATTCGGCAAGATCGTCATCAATAAAAATCCATGATTTCCCCGGCTTGGCACCTGGCAACAATCCCAACTTGGCGCGGCGGCGCACCTCTTCAGGGTGCATGTGAAGGAAAGCAGCGGCTTGCTGCAAATCGAGCGTGTTCATTTCTTATCTGCCTATATAAACGGCGACAATTTGCTCGCGCCCATGCCCCAATTCCGCCGAGATCGTCATGCGGGCTTGTTTATCGATCCGTTTCTGTTCGGCGGTTAATTGCTTGGCCTTCGGCCCGCCGCAGGCCGGACACTTCCAATGGGTCAGTTCCCGGTAACGCTCTTGGGCATACCGATGGCGGTGACCGTGAATCTTGTGGATTTTTGCGCGCTCGCATTGAGTGCGGAATTGCCGCAAGTGCTCCTTGTAGGTTTTGTCTGCCGGAATCAAGCTACCACCCTTGGCCAGCGCCTTTGCTTGGTTCAGCAATTGACGTTGCTCGTCATTGCGAATCGGAATCTCACGCTCGCGACCGCCCTTGCACCAACTCGCCTGCAAAACCAGTCTGTCGCCCCGATCTGCTTTTTCGGGGCGTATCTTCAAACTCTCTTCCCGGCGCAGGCCGAATGCTGCCTGCAACTGCAAGGACATCGCGCTATATGGATCAGTGACTTTGCTCAACTCAATTGCGGTCAGTTCACGCGCTTTCGATTCGTTGGTCACATAACTCCGTTTGCCGATGCCGTAGGCATCATTGAGTCCGGCAACGATGTTCGACTTGCCGATCCTGTCCGCCATCCAGCGCACACGCGACATCTGCGTCTTGATGGTACTGACGGCCAATCCCTTGTCTTGCAGATGCGCCACGAACGCTTCGATATGTTTCGGCTTGATGCCGCGCAAGGTCAGTTTGGTCAAGCCCAATTCCGCCATCAGGTTGGCAAACGCCGTCAGCGTCCGCTCGCGTCCGTCTTGCGTGGAAAAGGAACCGTCAGCGTTCTCTTCACACAGCTCTTTCAATTCCCAATTCAAATCTCTCATGTCATCCTCCGGTCCACGCCGTACACCTGATCCGATCCGACAATCTCTGGCTTGGCGATCTTGCGTGCCAACCAGCGCAGGCAATGCAGTCGGAAGCGGATCGTGGAAGATGCGAGGTGCTTGGCACGCCACTGATGAACCAACACACGGATATCGTCGGCATGGAGATTGACGGCCTTCTTGCGTCGATCCAGCCCTCGCATGCACAACAGCAGGGTCCGCAGACGATCAACTTGCGTTCGATGCGCCCCTTCCGGGTTACGGCGGCAAATCTCTCGGATATCGTGTGCCAACTGGTTAGCCCGTGGCCGCAAGGTGCGCGGGCGGCGAACCGGCAAAGCCACGCCAGGCTTGGCTTTGAGCGGAAAAGGCACACGATTTAGGCCATCGCATGCAGTTTCAGTCGTTGTGTGGTCGATCTTCATTCGCACTCCATCCCGGAAATTTGGCTTGCCAGCCGTCAATGCGACGGCGGTATGACTGGTCTGGCACTACAGTCGCACCTAGCGGGCTAAAATTGCTCATGCGACTCAAAATCGGGTGTTGCGTACAACTTTTTCCATGCATTTAGAAGCCGCCGATTGGTCTTGGGTGGCAACAGCAACAGCGGCGCGTCGTTAAGCAGGTAAATGGGTGCTCCGCCTTGCGAGCCGATCTCGAAATAGCGGGCATCGCCGCTTTTCGCGCCGCCCACCGCGTTGGCGTAGAGTTCGTGCGTATCGTTCAGATTGTAGAAATCCACGCTCGCCTCCGGGACATCCCAGATGGCGGCAAGCAGAATCGTCAGCCTGACGGCGGCGGCATCCCGTGTATCCGCTTGAATGAACACGACGGATTCGGATGCGTCTTTCATCCGCTCATGCGTGCAATAGCAAATGGCGCGATAAATCATGTGATGCTCCTTTCATTGATGCGTTGTGCGATGTATCCGATCAACCAAATTAACAATGTGAAAACCAAGGTCAAAAAATAAAATCCGGTGTGCAGAAACAGGTAAGTGTTTCTGCTCCTTCCATGCGCCTCGGCAACATGGGGATTTGATGGAGCGCAGGACACACCAGTCCTGTTTGTGCAGTGTTTGTGAAGCCCGCCTGTGCTGCACGCATTTGGCGATACGCTCCGTTCCTGTTGGAACCGCAAAGCGTGGGAACCATTAACCCAGGGTTCGAATGGAGTGCGCTGCGCGCACGTCGTGGTACTGCTTGGTAAAACGCTGTGATACCAAGACAAAGTTCGTTTCGTGAACCATTCGGGGACAAGCGCGTTGCACTTGTCCCGCTCCGAATAACGCGGCCATACCGCGTTACTACAATTTGCTGCGCGCTTCGCGTAGCAAATATCTCGGGCTGCATTGGTCGCAACCCACGGCTGGCGCGGGTTGCAATTGCCGCAGCATGTGCTAATAGCGACCGTCACTGTGCCGCTGGCTACAGTTACGGTCGCCGCCTCTCTTCCGCCGCCTTTGAATCGCTGCCGCCGCACCCAGCGCAACCGGCGCAGGACTTGGCGAAAGACGAATGAATGCATGCAGCGCACGAAGCGCAATCTGCATCGACAGGGGGGACTCGGTGGCGTGCCAGCCATGCTTGACGCACGACCGCACGAAGGGGAAACGCCTTGATACGCGGAGTTGCGATACTGCGGCGATATACGCATCTAGGGTTGCTTTGTATCGCACCAGCGGGGAGCCGGTACGACGACGAATACCGCACGACCATTACCGGTCGCGCTTTTACTTCTGCTTCTGTTGCTTCTCTTTTTGGGATGCGCCAAGAGTTGAAGGCGCACTGACTTACATCCGGCATGCCGGATATGATCTCTTTTATGGATGTGCCAAGAGTAAGGCGCATAGCATTGCCGTAAAAAACAATGCACTTTGGCATGCCGTCCTCGGGGAACGGTAAGCGATACAACATAACGCACGGCGCAAGGCCGCACACACTACATGTCCGGTTTAGCGGACTGGACCGATTCTGGAATATCCACAATAGATCCGGCTTCAGTGCTTGAAATTGAAGAGATCCAGCTATCTCTCCAAGGTCGCCATCCTTGGGGTTCCGCGATGGAACCGTCGCTATAACGACTACAGAATAATGTAAAGAACAGCCGTTGCAAACCATACTGCGCCATGTGGCACCCGAAATGTCCCCGAATTCTGGTGTCTTTTATGTGGTCATTTAATTGACGCGTGAAATCGTCGTGACAAACCCGCCGCTATGGGGTTGAAGAATGAAAACCTCCTGATGAAATGGTTACCCAACCATAGGAGGAACAAAAAAATGCCCATTGAACTTGAATCCGGCAATTTGCAATTGACCGACGACGAAATTGCTTTGTATCAGCCAGCCGCTGCGTTGATCGCGAAAGCATTGAATGAGCACATTTCCCTGCACACGCCGATTACGCGGTCACAATTCACCTCGCTTTTCATTGCGCACGGCATCGTGACTGGCGACGAAGAAATGATTGAAAACATCACGGCGGTAATGAATGCGGAGATTGCGAAGCGCAAGCGTCCGCATTGATTTCCGACACCACTTGAAGGACTGAACCTGCGCGTTGAAATGGATCACGACTTTATGAAAGGAATGCCAAATGCTTTATACCGACAAATCGATCCGCTTCGCCGACTCGGAAATTACCGCCTATCGCGCCGAGGGCGTGGACGTTACGCAGATCACGACATACCGGCAATTCGTGCAAGCGGTCAACCGGCAAAGACGAACTCAACGAAAGGAGAAAGATAAAATGGCTAGGCGCTTTAGAAGGAAAGCACTCAACGGCTCGATGGAATATTACGATACGTATGACGAACTACTCGCGGCGCAACGAAAGGATATTGCTTGTCTTCAGGCTGTTTTGTTTGGCGTCACTGGATTGATCGCAGGCGCCATACTGGGTTATTTTCTTCTGCGATGGATGCATGTAGATTCACGGCTAATCCGGTTCGCTGCCGTCATTGTCGGCGCTTGGCTCGGCGGCG
>Ga0302315_10002484_pt1 | contig 17387 bp, 19 predicted proteins | sample III_Palsa_N3_1_FD_200532 | JGI IMG/M metagenome (GOLD analysis project Ga0302315, IMG submission 200532) | Peat permafrost microbial communities from Stordalen Mire near Abisko, Sweden - III_Palsa_N3_1 | ecosystem: Environmental > Terrestrial > Soil > Palsa > Peat permafrost | place: Sweden... | reverse complement strand
CGGGAATTCATCGGATTTGGGGAGGGATTGAAAATCATTTCCCCCAATACTTATGTCCGCCGTATCCGGAAAAAGATCCGGTTGATGCACGAACTATACCAGGATCAGGCTTGATCAGATAATTGTGACCGGTCGTCTGAACCCGATTGCCTCCATCACAACCGGCTCGGCCTGCTTTTCATGTTGATTGGCAATCTCGGCAACCGTCATGGGGCGGGTAATTTTCGAATCGAAGCCCAGGTGATCACTCAGTCTCTGCGATTGGCTGACTGTCAATTTCCCAAATTCGTACTTCGCGATCAGACGCCCTTTGCGCATAAGCGCGCTGTCAATCAGCGTCAGCGAGTTATTAAACGTACAGATCAACTGTACATTCAGGAAGTCCGCCAGCAGCCCATCGGAAATATTCAAGAGATTCGAAACGGCTGAATCCTGGTTGATCTTTCGGTCCATGATGATATTCTCGGCGTCCTCGATGATCAGGACAGTATTCGGGTTATTCATCAACAACTCGATAAAGTCGGGGTTCATCAGGTTTCCGGCCAGCGAAGGAGAAAGGAACAGTACGCGTTTTTTGATCTTCCCGATCAGGTACCGTAGGTAGGTGGTTTTCCCCGCCCCCGGTAAGCCATGCAGCAATACAATTCCCTTATCGTCTTTTTTATTGAGCCGCTTCCTTATAAGCTCGTCGGTCTCATTGAATCCCTCACCGTAGAATAAGCCGATGTCCAACTTAGTACGTTTGACTTCCTTTGCCTTCAGTTCGAATTTTTGTCTGCCCTGAACGACGAGATTGATTTCTAGTGGCTGCCGTCTCTGTCTTTCCCTTATTGGACTCAACAGTCCAGTGACTTCCGAAATGAATTCCTGTCGTTCTCCATCATGCCAGATCTCGCAATAGGACTTATAAAATTCGATCAGGCAGCAGTTATCCAGCAGTACCATGGTCGTGTCAAACTGGTATCGCTTTTTCCTGAACTCATACCAATCATATCGGTAAGTCCCCTTAATCTTTCCGGCAAATTTCTCTTTGAAAGAAGCGAAGGCCTTTTCTCCGTCTATATTGCCGATATGAGACAGGCTCGGCAGCCGGTCAAACGAATGCACGTACAACGACTTCGGGTCGAGGAAATGATCGTCGAACAGGTCAACCATATTGACGATCTTTTGTGTATCTGAATTTTCCATTTTTTCATTTTAGTTATTAAGAACCTCTATTTTGGAATAGCGGCCCCGGGGCTAAACCAGGGCCGCATTTTTCCTCCTTCTGAGCCGCGATGCTTTTAAGTCATCTATTGAACCACTTTATTAGCGCAGCTGGAACTGGCGAAGGCATTGGGTTTAGCCTTGAAGGCGAATCCCATTCCCATGATGTAACCCATAGCTTCCTTCAGCGCGTCGTTGCTTTTGAAAGCCGGATTGGTGTTAATATCCGCGTGAACTTCCATATCGACGCCGAAGCGGGTGAACAACGGGGCCAACGTATAAGCAACATCTATACTTTTAGCCACTTCCCGCAACATCCGCTCTTTAACGCTGAATTTTTGCGTGCTGGTTTCCGGTTGTATGTACATGAATCCGCCTTTGCCTTTACGGATGAATACGACCACGGTCGCAAATTCCGTCCGGTTGCCTTTCACCTGGCTGTCGGTGCCGATGCAGACCTTCAATTCGTGACCGGCGTTTTTTTCTCTTACGAGAACCGCTCTGATCTCGTCCCGGATGGCCCGTTTGATCCGGGTACCATCCAACTTCCGCCATTTGTGCTGATCCATTGCTTTTGTTTTTACGCTTTATTCGATTTTCTTCCGCACGGGATACAGGATTCGAACCTGTGTCTTCAGTTTTGGAGACTGACCTGTTAGCCAATTACAACAATCCCGTATGGTGGTGATCTGTACGGGATTCGAACCCGTATTAAAAGATTGAAAATCTAATGTCCTGGCCCTTAGACGAACAGATCAGCATGTATAAAAAAGCCCGGTCTTTGGGGGACCAGGCTTTGCTATCTGAAGAATCCTTCATCAGGATTCCGGATGATCAAACCATGGTCTCGGATATGGACATATGTTTCCCATGCAGGAGCGGACATACTTATCCTCTCGGATACTGTAGAGCTCCTGTAGTGATATCGGCGGTATCGTCTTTTGGTCTCGCATCAAGAAACAAAAAACCCCGCAATCTCTTGCGGGGCCTATGTTTTATCGATATAGTCTACATCTATTCAATAGCAAAACATGCCCCGCGATCGGTATAATCCCAATTGGGACTAAACCTGGTCTCTGTTTGTTTATGGAATATCATGTAGCGCATTTTTTAATTTTTTTGACAGTGCAAAGATGGTAATAATTTTTCGATCATACCAAATTTTTGCACAACTATTTTTTTTTTCGTATCTTAATAAGCAACAGACATGAGGAAGCTTTTTTCAATAACCGCTAAATCTGCGTTGTATGAAAAGTCTTTTTCTGCTGCTGTTATGCTGCGTACATTTTCCTTTGCCAGAGGACGAGCCATCGTTCATAGATCCAACCGGGACATATGTCCTGCTCGGAGACGTAAAAAGAAACAACATTACCGGACACCATGGTGAGATACGGGTGCGGCTGCTGGACAAGAAGACGGCGGCTTTTTGCTTTTATATCAGCAATGGATATCCGAACTTTGGATCGGGAGCGTTCATGGACACGGTCGCCTATGAGGAAAACAGTCTGCTTTTCCGTCCTGCGCAAGACTCCGGCTGTTCGCTGGTGCTGACTTTTAGTATGCGGGACGTGGAGATCATGGAGGTTTACAGAGATCCTCGGTCGGGATGCGGACTGGCGCCCGGCGTCATGGCGCCCGCGACCTTTCATAAGGTATCATCGGACATCCCTGTCATCCAGGACCTTTCCGAAAGAGGCCGGCCGGGCAAGTGATAACGGGGCGTCCCGGGAACGACAAATGAGCCCGTGCGGCCGGGTGAGTTTTTTAAAATGGCTAAATTGCAGTCATGAGTGAGAAGGATCCGCATATGCAGGCAGGCGCCTGGCTGTTCTATTCGTGCAACACCGACATATTGCGCGCATACAGCCTGGAATATGGCGTGAAGGGTTACTGCTGCAGCTCGATAAAAAGGCCAGGGACCTTTTATTCGATTTCAGTGAACCTGGCAAGATCGATCTGGAGGAATTTATGAACCGCCATTTCGCTTTTAATGTCGAGATGAAACGGTTTGCTTTTCTTACCGGCAGGAGCCTGGCTACCTTTAAGCGGGATTTTGAAAAGATCTTCCATGCTGCACCGGGCCGGTGGTTGCAGCAGAAGAGGCTTGCACAGGCCTATTACCTTATAAAAGAAAAAGGGAAGAAGCCTTCAGACGTCTACCTGGAAGTAGGGTTTGAGGACCTTTCCCATTTTTCGTTCGCTTTTAAGAAAGAGTTTGGCAAGGCACCGTCGCTGCTGAACCAGGCTTCTACAGCCTAGGTTTGGGTTCGTGTCCGAATATGATGTAACCGAGGGTAAAATTCCAGAGCTGGTTGCCCATATTCACATAGTTCGTATGGTATTGTCTTTGGAAGCCCCTCATCCAGGCGCCGGAGACCTGGAACTTCTTATATTGGAATCCAAGCAGGATATCCACACCGATATCGAGGGAAGCCACGTTGCTTTGGCCCAGGGTTGCCTGAGAAGCGTTACCGTTTATACTGATTGTATTCTTGAAACGATAGGTAAATGAGTTATTGTAATTGTTGGTGGAGTCCCCGCTAAAGTTCCCTTTTTCCGTCCCGCTCAGGTTCTTGGCTATGTAGGGTCCCGCGCCGCCGAAGACCTTGAATTTGGGGTCTATCCTGTAGGTGTAGAGGAGGTTGACGGGCAGGCGCAAGGAATTGACCGTAATTTTTGAATCGGAGAAGGCATAGGTAAAGTTTGCGTTGTCCTGAAATCCCAGGGACTGGCCGACATGAGCGCCGGTCGTGGCATACATCAAAGCGGGTTGGATCGTTATACCGGAGTAGCCCAGATCATATTCGGCAAAGACGCCAGCCTGATACCCATTCTTTCCCCAGGTAAATTCCTGGGAGGGCAGGCCGCCAAAACCATCGGTAGCCCAATAGTTAAGGGCGGAAAAAGACCCCTGAACACCGAGTCGGAACTGCGCAAAAGCCGGGATGGACGCTAAACATAAAATACAGATCATCAATTTTTTCATACACTGCTGTTAAGTTTCTAAAAGACCGGAAAACTATATATTCTGCTGCAAAAACTATATATTTTGCTGCAATATAGTAAACCTTTAACATTCTGATAACCAGTTGATTTCCTGATTTTCACGGATGAAGACCAGGTTTTTCAGGATGAACGGGCCAGTGTGAAGCCACATCTTGGTCCGGTATCCCTGGCGGGCCGAAGATAGGTGAAAACTAGCTTTGTGCCGTAACCAAAGACGAAGGATTGGCGGCTAAAGTTGGCGGATGCCGCAATTTAATTTATTTTTAATCGCCCCTGAGCCCCGCTCAAAACAATGTTTTATGGCAGCTCTCTTCCAGACATTTCAGCAATTCAATGATCCCGGTCTTGCTTCCGCTGTTGCCGACAAACTCCATGCGCAACAAATAGATTGTGTAGTAGAGAAGGTCAAGCCGCTGCTCGAGCCCGGTTTTTTCCGGAATACAGTCGAACAGACTATTCATCTAAAAGTCAGGGCCAATGATCTCGATAAGGCGCATAAGGCGCTCGAAGAGTATTACCGGCGCCATCTTGAGAATGTAGAGCCGGGTTATTATCTCTTATCCTTTACGGATGTGGAGTTATTGGAGATCATCGCGAAGCCGGATGAGTGGGGTCATTTTGATTATGTGTTGGCACGGACACTGCTGGCAGAAAGGGGGCTGGAAATACCTGATGAGACGGTCGAGCAGATGAAGCAGCAGCGGCTGCTGCAATTAGCCAGGGAAGCGAGTGTGGAAGAAGAGCCGGACGGGCTTATCGTATTCGGCGAATTGCTCGATGATTTCTTTCGTGTGGTGAAGAAAAAGATGGGAAAGGTGTTAAAACTGAGATAAATCCACCCGGGAAGATTTTTTAGGCAGGCCCCTTAAGAATGACTATCTTCACCGGCTCTTATTGAGATAATACAACATTAAGTAATCGATTCGCCTCTCTCTCTTTTTCTATAGGCCCTGTTTCCTCTACTTTTTATTGCATCTGCTCAGTACTTTTTTAACTATTTTAATCAATTTGTATGAATTTGTATGTTTCAAATCTGGGCTTTCAGGTTACCGATGATGAACTGAAAACGTTGTTTGCCAAGTATGGCGATGTGACGTCTGCCAAGGTGATAACTGATAGGGAGACGGGCAGGTCTCGTGGATTTGGCTTTGTAGAAATGGCCGACAAGGCTGCGCAGGAGGCCATGAAGGATCTGGAAGGAAAGCAGGTTGACGGAAGGACTATTTCCGTGACCCAGGCGAAGCCGAAATCGGATAACCGTAACGGTTCGTTCTCCAAGGACAGGGGAAACCGCTGGTAGAAAATAGATTTTTGTTGGAAAAATAGCCTTCGGATCATAATCCGGAGGCTTTACGCTAGTGGGTATCGCGTTGGGTTAATTGTATTCTTCCCCTCGCTGAAATGCTTCGAATGCGGTGCGAAGTTCAACAAGGATCTCATCAGGTAGTCCGGTCAATCGTAATTTGTCCATGGATACGGTTGCGGGAAAGAACTGGTCGAGGCTTTGATGATGATTACGGAGATAGTCTCGTTTATCCATTGGCCAACGGGGTTCTCCTTTTTCGAAAAAACCCAGAAACTTCAGTTCCACGCAATCGAAATTTCTTTTAAGTAGCTCAATTCCGGAAATTTTTTTGATCATGTTTGTCGTTAATATAGGTTAAAGGTAAGCAAAGTAAGTATGCGTCGTTCAGTTATTACAGGATCTGGTTCTTATATCCCGGGTGTTATGATCAGTAACAGCCATTTCGAATCCATGAATTTCTATTCGGAAAAGGGATCGCTGCTTGACACACCAGCAATGGATATTGTCAGGAAGTTCAGCAAGATCACTGGCATCCTGGAACGCCGGTATGCGGAGCAGGATATTCGCGCTTCCGATATGGCTGCGGCGGCCGCGGCTATAGCCATTGCGGACAGCAGTATTGACGCCGAAACGATCGACCAGATAATCGTAGCGCATAATTTTGGTGATATTGCGGGTGAAGGCAGCGCTCAACTGGACATTGTTCCATCGCTCGCATCAAGGGTGAAGCGGAAGCTGGGCATTTGCAATCCCGATTGCATACCTCACGATCTTATTTTCGGTTGTCCGGGCTGGTTGCAGGGGTTGATCCATGCGGATGCTTACTGCAGGTCGGGCATGGCGAAAAATGCACTGGTGATAGGAACGGAAACGCTTTCCCGGGTCATAGATCCGCACGACCGGGACAGCATGATCTTTTCCGATGGCGCCGGGGCTTGTATCCTTGAGTACAAGGAGGGGGATGGGCCGGCGGCCGGGATCTTGTCCTCGAAAGTGCGGTCCGACTGTGAAGAGGAAACGGAGTTTATAAGCCTTGGCGGAACGCATCATCCGGCGACGGATGGAGTTGAGCGATACATAAAGATGAAGGGCCGAAAGGTATATGAATATGCATTGCGTCATGTTCCGCCGGCTATGAAGGCCTGCCTGGATGCGAGTGGATTCGGGATACAGGACCTGAAGGCGGTATTCATCCACCAGGCCAACGAGAAAATGGACGAGGCCATCGTGAAGAGTTTTTACGAGCTGTATGGGGTTATGGACGTTCCTGCCTTTGTGATGCCTATGTGTATCCAATGGTTGGGCAACAATTCCGTCGCTACCATCCCGACTTTATTTGACCTCGTCAGGAAAAACAATATGCCCGATCACCGGCTTGAAAAAGGCGATCTTATCCTTTTTGCTTCGGTAGGTGCGGGGATGAACATCAATGCGGTATGCTATGGCTATTGCTAATACACCCGCTGTGTTGAGAAAATCGAAAAACACGAATAATAATGACAATTGAACAGATCGAAAAATTCATTCAACAGGGAGCGCCACAAAACAACGGGCCCCGCCAGGTGGCAATTTCATTCAAGACCAGGCATATGGTGGAGGGGATCTTCGTCAAAGCGCCGGACTATCCGGAGCTGAGAGGAAAGAACTTCTGGCGCATCGTCACCATCAGGTATCTTGAAGAATTTAACAAGTCCGGAGACATGAATTTTTCCAGGATCTTCAATGGTGCAGAATTTACAAAGCTTTCTCAAAGATAAATCCTTAGTGAGGATAACTCGTCTGCGACCACACGTGGTCATTCGCTACCGGATGGCCACTCGCTTACCGATATGATCCTGCCATCCATGATGGTCTTGTCCAGTGATACAATGGCTTGTCTGGCCTGAGCATCGACGGGCATATTGACTTTACCATTCCTGAGTGACCGGCCGTTGAGGGAATTTCTGCTTACTTCCGCAGAGTCCACCACTCCAAATGGAGAGAACAATCTCCTTACTTCGGAGTCTGTGGTGTTTAGACTAATATTTGATATCCGGATTTTGATGAAGCTTCTTTTGGGTTGCTAAATATAAGCTATTTCCGGGAGGCCCATTCCTGCCGTTAATTATCTTGCCCCTTCTATTTTGATCGAAGTCATCGACATGTTTCCACTTCCGATGATCAGGACGCCTTTTTTTCGCAACGGGGCCAATAAATAGTATATTCAGTCATGCTAAAAAATCTACTATCGTTAGTGGTGACGGGGCTATTTTGCCTGTCTGTCGCTGCTCAGCAAAAAACAGTCATTGCCGGCAAGGACGCCATTTTTGATGCCTACGTACAGGCGGGATTAAAACTCTGGCAGACGCCGGGGATGAGCATTGCGGTCGTCAAAGACGGTAAAGTGGTTTTCAAAAAGGGGTATGGGGTTGCAGAAGTAGGAAAGCCGGGAGCCTTCAGCACATCGACGCTTTCCATTTGCGCGTCGACTACCAAAGCCATGACGGCGGTCTGCATGGGCATCCTCGTGGACGAAGGCAAGGTAAAGTGGACCGATAAGGTCAGTGATATCTATCCGGCATTAAAGCTTTATGACAACTATGCCAACAGCGAAATCACCGTAAAAGACCTTTTCACACATAACACGGGTCTTGGGAATGCGGACTGGCTATGGGTGGAAGGCACTCCGCTGGACAGCATTATCTATAAGATGCGGCTTATCAAGCCCGCCTATTCTTTCCGCTCTTCATTTACCTACCAAAACCTCATGTATATGGTGGCGGGTGAGGTGATCCATAAGGTCAGCGGGAAGCCCTGGAATGAATTTATCACGCAAAGGATCTTTACGCCACTGGGCATGATCCATACCTATCCAAGTTACAACGCATCTATAAATGAGCCCAGTCATATCACGCCGCATTTCCTGTATGGCGATACCGTCGTCAAACCGATAAAGTATATAGAGGTTAAAGGAGTCGACGCCGCGGGTGCGGTATGGAGTTGTGCCGATGATATCAACAAATGGATGATCTGTCTGCTCGACAGCACCAAGGTAAACGGCACTCGTCTGCTGAAGCCCGAGACCTACAAGGCCCTTTTTACGCCGCAAAGCATGGTAACCCCCGAGGAATTCTATCCTACAGCGAGGGTAACCAAACCGCATTGGACCACATACGGACTCGGCTGGTTCCAGGAAGACTATCATGGGAAAATGGTCAACTTTCACACTGGCAGTCTTGACGGCGCCGTGGCTATTTGCGGGCTGATCAATGATGAACATTTTGGCATTTATATCTTCTCTAACCTGGACCATACGGAGCTAAGACATGCGCTTATGTACAAGGCCATGGACCTCTGGGTTTTCAATGACAACAGCACCGACTGGAGCGATTCCATGCATACCATGTACAAAAGGATCCACAATGAAGGTACAAAACGCCAAAAGGAGTTTGAGGCCAGGCGGGTGTTGAATACGCATCCTTCGCTGGCATTAAAGGATTATACCGGGACGTTTAACGATGATCTGTATGGCGATGCCTGGATAAGGCTGTCGGGCGACTCGCTTATCCTGTCGTTTCCCAACAATATAAATGTCGCTCTAAGCCATTGGCATTACGACACTTTTTTAGGCACGTTTGAATATGAGTGGATGGGCAAAGACTGGTTGGTATTCAGGTTCAATGCCGAGGGTAAGATATCGGGCTTCAGTTTTATGGGGATGGAATATGGGAAGAAAGCTCAACCGTGATCTCTACGGCGTCTATGATATAGTCTATTTCGGCGTCGGTCATGGTGGGGTGAACGGACAGTCTTACCCATCCTGGCTTGGACCAATTATCTCCGGCGCGGAGAGAATCCAATATTTGGTAAGATCGCTCCTCCCCGATGTCAAGGAGCAGGTGGCCATAAGTGCCCGCGCAACTGCAGCCGCCCCGGGATTGGATGCCGAACCTGTCGTTGAGCAGCCTCACGATCAGATCATAATGCGCATTTCTTACGATGAAGGAGACAATGCCCAGGCGTTTCGTGGCCGCACCCAATATTTGGACGCCGGCGATCTTTCCGAGCCCGTCTAAGAGACGAAGGACCATCTCCTTTTCACGACAGAGCATATTCTCCAGGCCCATCTCTTCTTTCAGGCGAATACACATGCCAGCCTTTATTGCCTGCAAGATGGGGGGAGTGCCGCCTTCCTCCCGTTGTTGGACATCGGCCACATATTCATGTACGCCCCAGGGGTTGCTATACAGCATAGTGCCGCCGCCGGGCTCATCGGGAATGCGGTTCCTGTATAGCCCGCTGTTGAAGATCAGTACGCCGGGGGTACCCGGACCGCCCAGAAATTTATGGAAGGAAAAATAGATCGCATCCAAATCCTTCGAGCGTGGCCCGGGATGCATGTTTATTGGAACATAGGGAGCCGAGCAGGCATAATCGACAAAACAGAGGCCATCGTATTCATGCATGATCGCGGCGATCTCATGCACCGGTGTCTCGATACCGGTGACGTTCGAACAGGCCGTCACCGCCGCAATTTTATTCTTCCGATGCCGGAACCGTTCCAACAGTTCCCGGAGATGTTGCAGATCAACATTACCATCCGCCGCCGGGCGGATCATCTCAACTGTGGCAATGGTCTCCAGCCAGCTGATATGGTTGCTATGGTGCTCCATATGGGTCACCAGGACAAGCGGTCTTGCAGCCTCCTCCGGTCTCGGGCAATCGATATAACCCATAAGCCGTTCAGGTATTCTGAGGCCCATTATCCTTTGCAGTTTGTTGACGGCTGCGGTCATGCCGCTGCCGGAGAAGATCAGGCAATCGTCCTCCCTGGCATTGACATGTTCCCTGACGATGGTCCTGGCCTCCTCATAGGCGTTGGACATCCTTTCCCCGGTAATAGTCGATCTCGAATGCGTGTTGGCGAAAAATGGCAGTATCTCCTCCTGGAGCCGCATTTCGATCGGCCTGTAGGCTCGTCCGCTTGCCGTCCAATCCGCATAGATGATCCTTTGCGGGCCATAAGGCGTCTCGAAAAACTGTTCCTGGCCGATGATGTTCTGCCGGAAGCGGGAGAAATAGCGCTCGAGTGAGCGGACGGGAGACATGACGTGCATTTGGCTATTTTGTTTTTTCGGTGGTTGCAAACAGCCCAAATAGGTCATAAGGTTTCCGGTTGTAGTATTTACTAAAATTGGTCGCCAGCAGTGTAATAAAAAGTGCGAAGCCCAATACCATCATCAGTTGAGCCGCCGTAGTCTTCTGGATGGGCTGTTTCGATTTCCGGTCGCAGACCTCGCCGGGGCAATATTGGGCTTTCTCCTTATTGAATAGAGAATAGAACTTACATCCGAGGCAGATGCCGAAGGCCGATTCGAAAAAGAGGAAAACCAAACAGATGAGGCAGATGATGCCCGTGATGGGACTATAGGCATTGACGACGACCATAAAAGTGAACATGATGGCTGACAAAGCCACGCCAATGATCCATGCAAACCGTTTTTGCTTTGCGCCCACATACTCCGGTGTCTGCCGGCCAACGATGAGCCGGCCGATGACCAGGGAAGGCGCGAATTTCGGATTGATAAAGACCCGGATAATAAAATCGGCCAGGAAAAATGTGATCACGTATTTGATGGGCACAAAATTATTGTCGAACATGATGAGCATGAACGAGAGGAAGGTCGCCAGGAAGAGGAGACCCGCCGCCGCCCGGATCTCCCGTTCGTTTAGTACGCGGATGTCGTAGCCGGGGACATCTTCCCCGAATTGTATTGTTTTACTCATGGAGGTTTCTTTTCATAATACTACGTAAACAATTCAAGACCTGGAAGTTGCGTCAACAGACGACGGCGGATGGTATACCAAATCGGGTTTTCGGTCAACGGTCGGACCGGCCAGATGATGTTGGAAAGTTTTGCCGATATTTAATGCATAAAGCGAACGATGAAGGCTCTTTTCGATATAAAACGTTTTCAACTCTATGGGTGGGTCGGCCTCGGCATTGTCTGCATGTGCACCATCAGGGAGCTGTCCGAACATAAGGGAATTGTCACGGCCCTGCTGAATTGCCTCTGGCTGACCATCTACCTTACCCTGGCAAACTATGTCTTGTACGAATATTTCTTTCCGCGGTTTCGTTGGCGGAAATTCTATAATGGCATCCTGATCGCACTATTGTACATCTTCCTGTTCTCCGAGGGCTTTCATCTATGGGCACAATTGGGATATGTCCTGCACGTAAATACGGACTATATCGATCCCGCTGGCAAAGATCATGATCTTCACGAAGAGGCAGGCTTCGGCATGCCATCGGCCATTATGTTTGGCATAGCCAGTATGATTTATCATAACGTCAAGTTCCGGCAGACGACCCAACAGCTGCGGATCGAGAAGCAAGCGGCGGAGCTGAGTTTTCTCAAGTCGCAGACCAATCCGCATTTCCTGTTCAACACGCTGAACAATATTTACTCATTGGCACGGGACAAGTCCGACAAGGCGCCGGAGACGATCTTACGGTTATCGAAGATATTGCGCTATATGCTGTATGACGCCGGCGGGCCCTATATAGCTGTCGAACAGGAATTGAAGATCATCGACGACTATATCGCCCTGGAGCGGATACGTTATGATGACTCTCTGCGGGTCAACTTCAATTATGATGTAGAAGACATGAAACAGGCTTTACCGCCATTGCTGCTGATCCCGCTGGTGGAGAATGCCTTTAAGCACGGGGTCTCGGAAACGAGGAGTCAGCCCTTTATAGATATTCATCTTTCCATAGTGAAGCGGCAGCTGGCGTTCTTCGTGAGGAACTCTACCGATGGTTCTTCCGGGGACGGTCATGTGAGGGAAAATATCGGCTTGTCTAATCTTCGTCGTCAGCTGGAATTGCTGTATACGGACTACCAGATCTTGCTGGAGCCGCGGGCGTCGGAATTCTCCGCTACTTTAAAGATAAATTTGGCGAGCCATGTCTAAGATCAGGTGTATCATCATAGAAGACGAGCCATTGGCGGTGAAGGTCCTGGCTGATTATATTGCAGACGTGCCGTTTTTGGAATTGCTGGGAACTTTTAAAGATGCCATACTGGCGACCGACTACCTGCGTCATACCGGTGTCGACCTTATCTTCTTGGATATCCATCTGCCAAAGTTAAAGGGAATGTCGTTTTTGAAGACGCTGGTCAATCCGCCGGCGGTCATTATCACGACCGCCTATCATCAATATGCGGTGGAAGGTTTTAACCTGAATGTGACGGACTATCTGCTAAAGCCCATCGAATTCGAGCGGTTCCTGGTGGCGGTTACCAAGGTGAGGACGGTTCATGGGTTGAAGCAGGAACCGGCGGAGGACCCCGAGACGCGGGATTTCGTATTTATCAATGTGCAGAAGAAGAAAGTGAAGATCTTTTTTTCCGAGATCGTTTTTGTCGAGAGTCAGCGGGAGTATATCAAGATCAGGACCACGGGGAATGAATATCTCTCGAAGATGAGTACGCATGAGATCGAGGCGATACTGCCGGCTCACCTGTTTAAGCGGGTGCATAGGTCGTTTATCGTTTCGATACGAAGGATCGAGTCTTATACGGCCGAGATGATCGAGATCGGTGGACTGTCGATCCCTATTGGGAAGGGCTACAGGGACGGGATGGCGAATTTATAAAATAATATTTTGTCTATGAGAAAGTCGGTATTGGTCTCACTTTTTTGCATGGGCGTCGTTGCCGCCACCGCGCAAAATACGCCGGGCGACCGGCAACAGTTTGCTGCTTTGGGCGATTTTAAACTCGAGAGCGGCGCAGTCATAAAAGATTGCCAGGTAGGTTATCGGGTGTATGGGCAGCTGAACGGTGCAAAAACGAATGGCATTCTTTTCCCGAGCTGGTATGGGGGCACCTCGAAAATAATCGAGCAGCTGGTGAAGCCCTGGAAGGCAATTGACACTACGAAGTATTTTCTAATCGTCGTGGACGCCCTGGGTGATGGCGTTACCAGCTCACCCTCCAACAGCATAAAGCAGCATGGTGCCGATTTCCCCGCTTTTTCCATCCGCGACATGGTTGAAAGCCAATACCAGTTGCTTACCACGAAATTCGGCATCAGCCACCTGCATGCCGTGATGGGTATTTCGATGGGCGGTTATCAGGCCTTTCAATGGGCGGTAAGTTATCCTGATTTCATGAGCCATCTCATCCCGATCGTAGCCACGCCCCAGCCAAGCAGCTATGACCTGGTGGAATGGACCATTATGCGAAGGATCATCGAAACGGATACGGCCTTTCACAACGGCCGTTACACCGTCAACCCCATCCTTGCTACAGGCACCATGTACACCCAGTTAAATGCGACCACGCCGCCGAATATCATCAAGACCCTGCCGCGTGCAGGCGTGGAGGGATATCTGAAATATACCGAAAACGCAAAGGTCAATGACTGGAATGACACTTATTACCAATTGAAAGCGCTTATCGTGCATGATATTGCAAAACCCTATAAGGGCTCATTGGCCGAGGCCGCCAAACAGGTGAAAGCAAAAATGACGATCATCGTCGAAAAACAGGATCACCTGTGCAATCCGGCGCCCGCTATGGAATTCTCGAAGTTGCTGCCCGCCAGGCTGATCGTATTGGATGGCGAGTCAGGGCATGTCGGGGCTGGGAATTTTGACGACCCGGCCCTATTGAAGGGCATCGGGGATGAGCTTGCGGACGTACAGGCATCGGGTGTGACCAACCAAAACCTCTTCGATACGATACCCTTTATTCCGGAGCATACGCCGCAGAGACTGGCCCAGTTTGCAAAGGAACCGGTAGTGTCGGGAAGGATCATTTTCCTGGGCAATAGCATCACCGAAATGGGTGACTGGAAAAAAGTGCTGAATGATACTACGGTCGTCAATCGTGGCATCGGCGGCGATATCAGCTATGGCGTTTTAAAACGCATTGGAGACATTACCGGCCGCAATCCGTCGAAAGTTTTCATTTTATTAGGGATCAATGATATCGGGAAAGACATTCCCGAAGTCGTCATAGCCGATAACTACATGAAAATAGTGCGGGAGATCCACAACAAATGCCCTCAGACCAGGATCTATGTTCAGAGTGTGCTCCCTGTAAACCCCGCGATGCCCCACTTCCCGCAGCATTATGATAAAGGGGAGCATGTGCTGGTGCTGAATGAACTGCTAAAAGACCATGCCGCGGACGGCGATTATACCTACGTCGACATCTTTCATTTGTTTGCGGATGCGGACGGCCGGCTCAAAAGCCAGTATTCTTATGAAGGGCTCCACCTGAAGCCGCCGGCCTATGAAGTTTGGGTCGACTATTTGAAAAAGCAGGGTTATTTATAGGGTCCAGGCACTAAACTGTCTTCTTTTTGTAAAGATTGTTGTATAATTGAGCCGATTATTGCTTTCCAATATTCTAAATCACTATTCCTTTAATGAGCCACAAGTCTGAACTAAAATATATTCCCGGATTAGACGCACTCAGGGGTTTCGCCTGTATAAGTGTTTTGCTTTTCCACTCCAATTATGTTACAAAGGTCATCTCTCCCGGAGTGCCATTTCAAGGCGGTTTTCTCGGCGTGGACCTGTTTTTCGTTTTGTCAGGGTTCCTGATTACGACCATCCTGGTTAATCAGTATGCAAGGGATTCCACTATTAATTTCAAGAATTTCTATATTAAAAGACTGCTGAGACTGTACCCGCCGATCATTATTTCGGTCATCGTTTTCTTACTGCCGCTGCTGGCCACCAATAAACCTGTGGCGATCACCAATATCATATCCTTACTGACTTACACCGGAGATTGCGCCATGCTCGTGCTACATTTTACTCATTTGCCATATCCCCTGATGACCGGCCATTCCTGGTCGCTTGCAGTTGAAGAACAATTTTATCTAACCTTTCCCTTCTTACTTTTCCTGGTGCTCCGATTCAATAGCAGCAGAAAGCGCGGCAATTTAATTTCCTTCTTCCCTGCTTTTTTATTGCTTTATTTTTTAGTGGTTGGAGGTTCAACGATATTGCTGGGGAAATGGTTTTATAAATTCTTTTTTTGGCGATTTTTCGAGGTTTACCTGGGAGCATTCATGGCTATTCTGTATTCCGGGTCTTATCAAAAGATCATTGCAGAGAATGCTGTTTCGAGTAGAATAAAGAATACAGTTCACAGGATCTGCGCCAATAAGATCGTTTTGGTGCTGGCTGTAGTCTTTACACTGGCCATGGTTATTTACCCATATCAGGTTCCGTTTTTTGATTATATGGCAAGATATAACCTGCAGTATGTTCTGTTTACGCTTTCGTGCGCCATACTGATCATAAATGCGGCTTTTGTTAATCAACCGCTTTACTCAAAGATCATCTCAAACAGGGTTTTAATTTTTATCGGTAAGATCTCCTATGGATTGTACCTGTATGCTCCCTTTATCAATGATAAGATCGGGACGATTTTCTTCGGTGGCAACCCTTTTCAAAATAAAAGAACGATGATCATTTGCGACCTGATCTCCGGCACCAGCTCGGTCATATTTTCGTATCTCTCTTTCATGTTGATTGAAAAAAATATTCTGAAACTTAAGGGTAGACTTGAGCCAAAAGCAAAACCCGCCGTTATATCAGCGGGCTAACGTTTTTAGTGGTCCTGACAGGAATCGAACCTGTATCTAAAGTTTAGGAAACTTCTATTCTATCCATTGAACTACAGGACCAAATTGGTGCACGGGGCGCAAAAATAAGGCATTTTTTTTTAGCTAACAGGAAAAGCTTACTTTAAGCGCCTTAAAAAATTGAACCATGAATCGATTGATCCTGCCAGGCCTGACCCGCTTTTTGGTGTTATTGGCCGCGCCATTGATGTTGGCGCTTTCCGGCCGCGCCCAGGGCCCGCAATTCAGCCATCAGACCATCTTTGTCACGGACCTGGACCGTGCGGCGAATTTTTATGAGAACGTGATGGAACTCAAGCGGATCCCGGAACCTTTTCACGATGGCAAGCACGTCTGGTTCCGGCTTTCGGACCACGGGCAGCTGCATGTGGTCTCCGGCGCCAAGGAGGATATCCCCCATGATATAAATATACACCTGGCTTTTAGCGTGCCCGATATGGCCGTCTTCACCAGGCACCTCGATGGGGCCAATGTAAAATATGGCAACTGGGCGCAGACGACCAAGACCCCGCAGGTCCGGCCGGACAAGGTACAGCAGATCTATCTGCAGGACCCGGATGGGTACTGGCTCGAGGTCAATGATGACAAGTTCTAGGAGCATTGACGACAAGTTCCAGGAGCATTGACAAAAAATTCCAGGAGCAAAACACCTTATCTTTGCCGCCTATGAAGTTCTACAATGTCATAATCAAATACCGCCCGCATATAGCGATTGCCTTTCTGATCATCGGCATCGTGGCGAATATTTATGCCGGTTTCTGGCCGGCCTTCCTCCCCTACCTGATCGCGGTGATCCTGTTATTCGGGTATTTCTTCTTTGGGCCGCTCCGGCTTATCCAGGAGCATATGGAATCCGGGGATATGGAGGCAGCGGAGAAGGTGCTGAGTTCCGTAAAATACCCCAACCTGTTGTACAAACCGATCCGCTCGGTCTATTATACCCTGAAAGGCAATATTGCCATGATGAAGCAGGACTTCGACGGCGCCGAGAAGAACATGAAGAAAGGGCTGGACCTGGGCATGCCGATGAAGGAGGCCGAGGGTGCGAGCCTGCTGCAGATGGGGATGCTGTCGATGCAAAAGAACGATATCAGGCAAGGAGAAAGCTATATCCGGCAGGCCATCCGTAAGGGCCTGCCCGACAAGGAGAACCAGGCTGCCGCATTCCTGCAGCTCTGTTCCATTATGATGACCAAGCGCGAGTTCCGCGCCA
>Ga0302315_10002483_pt1 | contig 17394 bp, 18 predicted proteins | sample III_Palsa_N3_1_FD_200532 | JGI IMG/M metagenome (GOLD analysis project Ga0302315, IMG submission 200532) | Peat permafrost microbial communities from Stordalen Mire near Abisko, Sweden - III_Palsa_N3_1 | ecosystem: Environmental > Terrestrial > Soil > Palsa > Peat permafrost | place: Sweden... | reverse complement strand
CGCAAAAATACCAGGCCCGGCATGTGGCGGAGCATTTTAACATATCCGTAAATTATTTTAGTGGCTATTTTAAACGAAACTTTGAGATCACTTACCGTGAGTATATCAACAACTACCGTACAAAGCTTATTGAAAAACGAATAAACAGTGGGCAGGTTAATATGAAACAGATAGCCGCGGAATTTGGCTTTACTGATGAAAGCCACTTATCTAATTACTTCAATAATCACCATAAATCAAGGCCATCTGTTTTGCGGAAACGGGTGTTGAAATTGGCGAAAAATTCCTAATCAATAGCTCTGTCAGATTTACCGAAGTTTTTAAAACTAAATCTTGCATTTGCGGTTAGGCCTTTGCGTGCATGCTTCGACTGACAGCCCACCCTTTTATAATTTCAACCCCTAATTACTTCCATTAATTCTTCTGCCTCATCAATGGTCATTACTATTTTGGTGGAGGTGATTGGTTTGCGGTACAGGCGTTCTATTTGTACGGGTTGGGTAAAGGAGAAGAGGATATTTACCCGATTTTTCATTAGTCCGCCGTTGAAGCAGGTGGAGTCGGGTTCAAAGCTGTCGGTTACTTTTTGGATGGAGGCGATATTGTTGGTATCGACCAACGCCCGCCAGCGGAGGCCGGTGCGGAGTAATATTTTATCTTGCAAGATAAGAACCGGGCTTTGGATAATAGCGGCGAAATCGCCGATGAGGAATAGGGTGCCCCATATGCTGAGTATGGTTACGATGAGTGCGGCGGTGTAGCTGTAATGTAATAGGAACAGGTGAAAAGCCACCAATTCTATAGCGCAAACGGATATGATTACCCCGAATAGGCTTGCATAAGCAATTTCGCGGTGGATGCTAAAGCGGTAGGATGCGGTTGAGGTTGGTTGTTTTTTCCAGAAGAAGAGACCGAAACGTAATATGGTAAGTTCGGAAGCGATGATTTTTATGGCGGTGGTATTACCCATTACAGTGGCCATGCTTTGGTGCAGGTTGTAGGCTACATCGGGCAGGGTGGCTTGCAATTGGCGGTATTCGCGCCTGATGTGCCTGATTTTGCTGAGGGTATAGATAAGCAGGGCCAGTTCGGGCAGGGCGATCAGTTCGCGCAGCTGCAAAATATAGTGGCGCTGATGAGCCGGTAAGATAAGGTATGCTACCGTACAGCAGCAAGTTATAACCAGCAAAATACTCCATTTACGCAGTTTAAGCGGACGGGTCACCAAAAAATACCACGCTACAGGGAAGGTAATCACCATATCGAACAGGAAACCACTGGCTACCGCGTCCTGGTGAAGCGGGGCGGCCTTGTGCATAAGGAGTAAACCAATAGTAAGTATTCCTAAAGCTGTTAATAAAGCGAACCAGATGTTTTTGTGAATGGCGGCGGGTGATAGTGTCATGCGGTGATTGTTCGGTGCCTCCAAATTTCAGGAATTAAATTGGTAATAGTGCTGACAGAGGTTTGTCATCAGGTGAAATTTATTGAATTATGTAGTGATTTTCAATGAAAGTAAATTAACTCCTAATTTAAACAAAGGGTATGGTTTTATTGTAATTGTATGGTATGAAAAACAGTTACTAATTATAAAACCGATCACTTGTATGAAGAAGAGAAAAGAAATTTCGCTATTAGGTGCGCTGGTTATTTGCGTTGTGGTCCTTGTTCTACACAAGGTGTTAAATCTTGAAGACACAGCCAGATAGATACTGAGTTATAAACTATTAGTGTACCAGCTGTATACTCCAGCTTAGATAGTAATAGCAGCTTTAACCAGGTAAGGAAGTATTTCCTTTTGAAAGGATACGAAGTTTTTGCGTATATCGGAATCGCTTACCGAGGTAAAAGCGAAGCTAAAAACGATGCTCTTACTGCATTTAACCAGAAAGCGCAGTTTCTGCAGATAGGCTTCGTGCTTGCGGATGCCGTTTAGCTGCGAAAAAGCATGGATCAGCAGGTCCTCTAATTCGTTTGATAATCTTTTAAGGAACTCCTGCGAGTTGGTTGATTCGCGGATAAAATCCCAGCCGATGAATTCATTACAGATGGTGTAGGAAAGGCGACAGGTTTTCATAATCAGGTTGTTAAGCTGCGCTTCTTCGCCCATGTCTGCGGTGTTAACGTGTATCAGGTCGTCAACACTTACTTTAATATAGTCCATTAACAGGGCATGCAGAACAGCCTCTTTACTATCAAAATACTTGTAAATAGTTGCTTTGGCAATTTTGGCTTTCTTAGCTATCTCGTTAACGCTGGTTTTATGGTAACCGAACTTTCTGAAGAGCTCCTGAGCGGCCCGTTTAATACTTTCCTTTATTTTATCAGCTTCCATGCATCAGTTTGATACAAATATCTCATAATTAGCGACAGTTACATAATATGATTTAAGCGAATACGTAGCAGGTGCCTTAACGGGACTGCCATCGGCCAGCGAAAATACTGATCCGCTGCAAGGGTCGGTAACCGTTAAGTGGTCAGAATCAAGCGTTACCGCGCATTTTTTTTCAGGTTGATAACTGCTGCAACGATCATAGGCAGCATAGCTGCCATCGGGCTCATGATACAAAATTATGCCAGCTACGCCATAATTCGCTAAAAATACTACACCGCCGCCAGCTGTAAGTCCCGCAAGGCGGGGATCTGTTAACGGGGCTTCAAAATTCACGGCCACATTAGGAATGGGGTCGGAGTTTTTACCGCATGATGAAAACAGAACGGCTATAGCAGCAAATGCGTAAATTAACTTCATATTATCTCTGTTTGGAATTGTTTTAAGAAACGAACATCGTTCTCAGAGAATAAACGCAAATCACGTATAACATATTTTAAGTTCGCAATTCTTTCTATACCCATGCCGAAAGCAAAGCCGGTGAATTTCTTGCTGTCTATCCCGCAGTTTTCCAATACATTAGGGTCAACCATGCCACAACCTAAAATCTCAACCCAGCCGGTGTACTTACACATGTTACAGCCTGCGCCTTTACAAATGGTGCAGGAAATATCCATTTCTGCCGATGGCTCGGTGAATGGGAAGTATGATGGCCTGAAACGTACTTTAGTACCTTCGCCATAAAGCTCCTGTACAAAGTGGTATAGTGTCTGTTTCAAATCGGCAAACGATACATTTTCATCTACATACAAACCTTCTACCTGGTGGAAAAAGCAGTGGGCTCGTGCAGAAATGGCTTCGTTACGGTAAACCCTGCCCGGCATAATAGCACGGAAGGGTGGTTTACCCATCTCCATCATGCGCACCTGTACCGATGAGGTATGCGTACGTAAAGCAATATCATCCTGGCCGCTGTTCTTTTTAATGAAGAAAGTATCCTGCATATCTCGTGCAGGGTGTTCTTCAGGGAAGTTAAGCGCAGAGAAATTATGCCAGTCATCTTCAATTTCAGGGCCTTCGGCAACTACGAAACCTAATCTTTTATAAATATCGATGATCTCGTTACGCACCAATGTAAGCGGGTGACGAGAGCCAAGGTTTAAACCATCGCCCGGAAGGGTAAGATCGACCTCTGATTTCGAAGTTGACACTTCGGATGTGAGATTTTCCTTCAGATCGTTGTATTTTGTTTCAGCCAGTTGTTTAAACTGGTTAAGTACTTTACCGAAAATACGTTTCTCTTCGGGCCCAACGGTTTTAAATTCTTCGAACAGATCTTTGATCAATCCTTTGGTGCCTAAAAATTTGATGCGGAAGGTTTCCAACTCATCAGCATTAGCCGGTGAAAAAGCACTAATCTCGGCGGTATATTGGTTTATTTTTTCTTGCATTATCTTAAAACAAGTAATTTATATAAATTATTAAACTATTGTCATTGCGAGGTACGAAGCAATCGCACGTACGCAAGATGGTTATGTAAAGTTCGCGATTGCCACGCTATCGCTCGCAATGACATAAGGGATTATTTTAACACCCCTAACTCCTTACCCACTTTGCCGAATGCGGCAATAGCTTTATCCAAATGCTGCTGTTCGTGCGCAGCAGATATTTGTACACGGATACGTGCCTTACCTTGCGGTACTACCGGATAATAAAAACCGATAACGTAAATACCTTCATCCAGCATTTTAGCGGCAAATTCCTGCGCTAATTTAGCCTCGTATAGCATGACCGGTACAATTGGGTGTACGCCCGGTTTAATATCGAAGCCCGCTTCCGTCATTTTTTGACGGAAGTAGAGTGTGTTTTTTTCCAGTTTATCACGCAGATCAGTGGTTTCGCTCAGCATATTCAACACTGCTATAGAAGCACCGGTAATAGCGGGGGCAAGCGTATTAGAGAATAAGTATGGGCGTGAACGCTGGCGCAACATATCAATAATTTCTTTTCGGCCTGAGGTAAAACCACCTGATGCACCACCTAAAGCTTTACCCAAAGTGCCGGTGATAATGTCGATTTTACCCATTACGTTATGATACTCATGCGTACCGCGACCTGTTTTACCAATAAAACCTGAGCAATGGCTCTCATCTATCATCACCAAAGCATTATATTTTTCGGCTAGTTCACAAATTTTATCCAGCTGGGCAATCGTTCCATCCATGCTGAATGCACCATCGGTAACAATAATGCGGTGGCGGCAAGAGGCTGTTTCCTGAAGTTTAGCTTCCAGATCGGCCATGTCATCGTGTTTGTAACGCTGGCGCTGGGCTTTGCATAAACGTACCCCATCAATGATGGATGCATGGTTCAACTCGTCAGATATAATAGCATCCTGCTCGTTGAATAAAGGTTCAAAAACACCGCCGTTAGCATCAAATGCCGCGGCGTAAAGTATGGTGTCTTCAGTGCCTAAAAAATCGGCTATTTTTTGTTCCAGTTCCTTATGTATATCCTGCGTTCCGCAAATAAAACGTACAGACGAAAGGCCATATCCATGGGTATCCATCACCGCTTTAGCAGCCTCGATAACTTTGGGGTTTGATGACAGGCCAAGGTAATTGTTGGCGCAGAAGTTTATCACTTCTTTGCCGCCCTGCACGGTAATATCAGCGCCTTGCGGCGAGGTAATAATGCGCTCACGTTTGTATAGCCCGGCTTTTTCAATTTCGGCAAGTTCCTGCTGCAAAACGGGTTTTAAGGTGTTGTACATAATAAATTTATCAAAGAGTGCAAAATTAAGCATAAACCCGCAAAACGCCAGTTTAAATTCACCTTAAAAAATATATTACCCGCTTAATCAAACATTTATAGTACTAAATCCATTTTATGAGGGATTACCATGAAGAAAAAAATACTATTTATTTTTATAACACTGCTTGCTTTTAAGGCATCAGCTCAACAATATATACTTTCGGGCAGAGTAACCGATGCTCAAAATCATCCCATACCTTTTACTTCGGTTTATATACGCAACACTACTTATGGCACAACCGCTAACGAGGGCGGCAGCTATCAGTTTAAGCTAAATCCGGGTACTTATCACGTAATATATCGTTTTGTAGGATATAAGGAACGCATTGAAACCGTAACTATCAACAACCGCGATGTGATACACAACGTGCAGTTGGAAGGCGAAGTTTTTAACCTGAAAACAGTGGTTGTGCAAGGTAAACGCCTTAAAACAGATACTGCCGCGAATGATATTATGCGCCAGGTAATAGCCAAACGCGAATACTACTTAAACGAAGTTCAGGAATACTCTGTAGCGGCTTATGTTAAAGGTGTACAACGCTTATTGGGTGCGCCAAAGGCTTTTATGGGCAGGCAAGTGCGTAATACACTTGATCTGGACTCGCTTGGCAGGGGGATTTTGTTTCAAACAGAGTCCATATCCACCTTCGACTTTCAGCAGCCCAATAAAATAAAGGAGCTTACCATTGCAACCAAAACAGTTGGCTTAAACCCAACATTCGGCTTTAATAAAGCATCAGACCTACAGGTTAATTTTTATAAAAATATATTTTACCTAAACGGCGTAAGCGATCATGGGTTTGTTTCACCGGTGGCCTATAACGGCTTTAAATATTACAAGTATAAACTAATAGGCACCACTACCGAAAACGGACATGTGATTGATAAAATACAGGTTGCGCCAAGATTGGATCATTCAGCTACATTTAAAGGGAATATTTATATTTTAGAGGGCGATTGGCGTATTTACGGCGTTGATTTGATGTTAACTAATAAAGATAATGGCCTTAGCTTTATTGATACGCTGGAGGTTAGTCAGCAATACATCCCTATAACTGATAGCGTTTGGCAACCTGTATCGGCACAATACACCTTCTCGGGCAAGGTATTAGGATTTAAGTTTGGGGGATATTATGATGCTATTTATAACAACTATAACCTCAAACCTAATTTCCCGGATCGCTATTTTACTGGGGAGATATTAAAATACGATACCGCATCTAATTCAAAAGATTCAGCATATTGGGCAACCAAACGCCCTATTCCTTTAACCCGGCAGGAGGAGAGGGATTATTATAAAAAAGATAGTGTAAGCCGACTTAAACGATCGAAAGCTTATCTTGATTCTGCTCAGGAAGGCAATAACAGGTTACTTATTTTGCCATACATAGTTTTCGGGCATAGCTCTACCTATAAAAGTGGGCGTGATTCTGTTTACCTGTATCCTTTTATTCAAACATTCTTTTATAACACAGTTGAAGGATATGGTTTAAATCTTGAGGCTAAATACTCACACAAACTCAATGATTTTCAATCGTGGGATGCTACACCTGATGTACGCTATGGCTTTTCCAATAAAATGTTTACCGCCAATATTAATGGCGATTATAATTACGACCCGTTCCATAATGCCAAGTTTTTTGGCGGCTTTGGCAGCGATATATTGGATTTGAATGATGTAGGCACGCGGTCGCTGTATTTTAATACTTTAAGTACGCTATTGAGTGAGCGTAACTATGTGAAATATTATAAATCGGAGTATGGTAACTTTGGTTATCAGCGCGAACTTGCTAATGGCGTTTTGTGGACAGCCAGTTTAAGTTATGCCGACCGTACCCAATTATATAACACGTCGTATAACCACATCGAAACTTTTAGTAACAGGCAATATACATCTAACAACCCACTAAAATCAGATATTCCGGGTGTGCCGGATGCTCCGGCGGATGATCGCTCGGTATTGTTCCCCGAGAACCAGGCGCTTACATTTTATACCTCGTTCAGGTTATCGTTTGATCAACAATATATTACCACGCCAACACAAAAAATTAATCTGCCATCAAAATACCCGGTTGTTACAGTAAGCTATCGCCAGGGTATAAATAACCTGTTAGGTTCTGATGTTGATTATAGTTTCGGATCATTAAACATCGCTCAAAACGCAATTCCGATAGGGGTGTTTGGTTACTCATCATTCTCGGTAACTGCCGGAGATTTTTTCAATAACAGCAAAATCTATTTCCCTGATTATAATCACTTTTTAGGTAACCAGGGTACTACTTTTGATCCTACTTATGTAGGTAGTTTTCACTTTTTGCCTTTCTATACTTTCAGTACCGATAATGCATTTTTAGAAGCGCATTATCAGCACAATTTCTCAGGAGTATTATTAAATAATATCCCGTTTTTACGTAAGTTGAAATTGGAGGAAATTGTGGGTGCCAATTACCTAACCGAAAAAGGCCAGCTGAATTACTCTGAATTTTATGTAGGCTTACAGCGATTGATCTTCCGGATTGATTATGGCATATCGTACGAAGGCAGCCAGAAATACATACAGGGAATTAGGATATTTTATGGGATAAGGTAAGGGATTTCGGATTTTAGATTTACGATTTTAGAATTTTAATTCGGTTGTGCTAAGTCAGTAACTGCACAAATCCGAAATCGAAATTCCGAAATCACAAATCAAAATATTATCTTTGCACTTCATTTAACACCGTTTGCAGCGGCATCAATGGATTATGACAAAGTATAAAACACTACTCTATTATTGTTATTCAACAATAGCGGATGCGGAGCAATTTGCTGCCGATCATTTAAAATTTTGCAAATCTCTGGGTTTAACAGGCCGTATTATTGTGGCCGAAGAAGGCCTTAATGGTACAGTATCGGGCTTTGCGGAGGGCTGTGAGCAATACATGGAGACGCTACATGCAGATTCTCGTTTTGCTAATATCGATTTTAAGGTTGATGAGGTAGAAACGCCATCATTTGTGAAAATGCACGTGCGTTATAAATCGGAGATTGTGCATTCAGGTTTGCGAAATCCTGAGATCATCGACCCGAAAACAAAAACAGGCAAGCATCTTGACCCGAAGGCGTTTATGGAGATGAAGGATAGGGATGATGTTATTGTGCTGGATGTACGCTCAAACTACGAACATAATTTAGGCAAATTCAGCAACGCTATAACGCTGGATATTGAAAATTTCCGCGATTTTCCGGCGATGATCAATGAGCTGGCTCAATATAAAGACAAAAAAATATTAACCTACTGCACCGGCGGCATCAAATGCGAAAAAGCATCGGCCCTGTTATTGCACGAAGGGTTTAAAGATGTTTACCAACTACACGGTGGCATCATCAAATATGGTAAAGAAGCAGGCGGTAAAGATTTTGAAGGCAAATGCTATGTGTTTGATAACCGTTTATCGGTTGATGTGAATAGCGTTAACCCGGTGACCATATCTAAATGCTATAACTGCGGTGCTACTACCGATAAAATGATTAACTGCGCCAACCCCGAGTGCAATGAGCATTTTACTCAATGCGATGAATGCGGTACAAAAATGGAAGGCTGTTGCAGCGATGACTGCCAAAGCCACCCGCGCAAGCGTGTTTATGATGGTACAGGTTATTATGTAAAAGTGCCTCAGCCGGTTAATGTGGCTAAAAAAGCATCGGCACAAGAAGCATAATTAGGTAGGCTAAGAGAAATGAAATAGCTATTTGTAAATAATTGAGGTTTGGTTTTTTTAGCTCGGGATTGAATTCAATAACCTTTGTTCCCGCTATAATATCACCAAGTCTGCGTTGAGGATTTATTAAGGTTGCTACTCCTTCTATCGGCCAAAGAATCATGAAAATATCTCTAACAAAACATCTTATTGGGTTAGCGATTTTCCCTGTCTTATTATTTACCACCTGCTGCTTTAATATTCTTTTTGCAATGCTTTGTCCATAGATACAATCTTTACAGAAAAAAAGTGCCATACCAATAAGAGCTATATACCACAAAATTCCATCGTTTTTAAAATCTTTGTTAGTAAAGTTGTAGATCATAAATGGCAGGCTAAAAAACATGACTACTAAAGTCATAATTATCCAATCCATTACGGCAGAAGTAAAACGCGTTGTGCTATTTATTTTTAATGATTCCGCTATAATTGAATTACTATCGTGAATAGTTTGTTGGTTAGTAATTACGCTTTTATGCTGTTGTAGCCCAATTAAATTTTCAATGTTGTTAACATGGAATAGCTCCAATGATTTGAAGAACTTTATTGTGTTTTGCCTGCCATCATACATATAGGTTATGTTATATCTTTTTCTCCCCGAGAAGCTATTTCTATATAAGGTAAAGCACGGAGTAATAATTATTACATCATTTAAAGGTATCTGAATGAATTTTTTAGAGAAATAGTTTTCAAGAAAGATGCATCGATCATCAAAAGAGATCCGCCTTGCTTTATAAACGCCATAACATCCTCTTATAGTTATATAAGCAAGTAATACATAAAAAATCGGGATTATAACAGGCGGAAAAGCTGTGATAAAAAAAGTTCTTATAAAGAAGAAAATAATAAAAGGGCCAATAATTAATCCCGCTAATCCCTGGTAAAATAATATATCTGAGGAGAGCTTTTTCATGTTAAGGCTTATGCAGCCAAGATATATAATCCCGACTAAAAATTTATATTTACGGTAATTAAAAAAAACATCTTTCATTGACCGCCGTTATATATCCGGTTTTTAAAGATCATTGCCCTAATTAAACTTATTTGTATGCACAAAAATATCAGCACCATTCTTCTTGTTATAACGCTTTTTGCTTTGCCATTCTTTTCTAAAGCGCAGTTAAGCAAACCGAGCTATGAGCGAGGCATATATACTGCTAAAGGCGATACTTTAGCTTATCGCATCTTATTTCCAGAAGGTTTTGATCCGACAAAAAAATATCCATTAATTATTGTTTTGCATGGTTCAGGAGAACGCGGTAACGATAACCAGGCTCAACTGGCGCATGGCAGCGATCTGTTTTTAAAAGCCGATGTTCGTGAGCAATTCCCGGCAATTGTGGTATTCCCGCAATGTCCGGCAAATGGTTTTTGGTCGGATGTGAACTTTAAAGCAGATACGAATGGGAATAAATTTATTTTCCCAACCGATGCCAAGCCAACCAAAGCCATGACAGCGCTGATGGGAATGGTTGATGAGTTTTTAGAAAAACCTTTTGTAAATAAACATCAAGTATACGTTGGCGGCCTCTCTATGGGTGGCATGGGTACATTCGAGATCATCGGTCGCGAACCAAATATTTTTGCGGCAGCCTTCACTATTTGCGGCGGCGATAATACCCTGAACGCCAAAAAATATGCTAAAAAAGTACCGCTATGGATATTCCATGGAGAAAAGGATAAGACCGTTTCTGCTGATCACTCCATTGTGATGGTTGAGGCTATTAAGGCAGCAGGCGGCCAACCTAAGTTTACCCTATATCCAAACGATGACCACGATAGCTGGGACGATGCTTTCGCTGAACCACAGTTATTGCCATGGTTGTTTTCGCATAGTAAATAATAGATTTTTAATTTTCAAACATCCTTGTCATTCTGAGCGCAGCGAAGAATGACAAAGGGAAATAATAAAAATGTCATGCTGAGGTACGAAGCATCTGTAGGGGTGTAAACTACTTTACAGATTCTTCGCTCCGCTCAGAATGACATCCCTCCTATATAATATTCCCATTTTTTTTACTTAATATTTGTAAGGTTTTGATGCGCTTACCGACTAAACCGTATCAAAACATTATGATTAAAATTAAATGAGCGCCGAAAGCAATCAATTAGATCCGCATACCTGGGTAAAATCGCATGCCGATTACTTATATGCCTATACCATAAAACGAATTTCTGACGAAGAACAGGCTAAGGACCTGGTGCAGGAAACCTTTTTAGCGGCTTTAGAAAAGATAGACAGGTTTGAAGGCAAAAGCTCTGAGCGTACCTGGTTAACCGCTATCCTTAAAAACAAAATAATTGACGTTTACCGCAAAAATTCATCCGGACTTAGAAAGGACGTAAAGGCGGCTGAACATGAGCAGGAAGATTTTTTTGAGCATGATGACGGCCACTGGCGTTCTGCACATGCACCACAAACTTTCGGAATTGAAGACGTAGATCATTTAGGTAATAAGGAGTTTAATAACATACTGCAAATGTGTTTACAAAAGTTGCCGGCGCTATGGATGGCGGTTTTCACCATGAAACATATGGATGATGCTGATACCACGCTCATCTGTTCGGAACTAAAGGTAACTCCGTCAAACTTTTGGGTAATTATTCATCGTACCAAGCTTAATCTGCGGGCATGCCTTCAACGGAATTGGGAATAAATTTTAAGCTATGAGTCAGTTAAAAAAGATACAGTACAATTGTAAGAAAGCCACATTTCTCATCGAAAAGAAAATGCTGAGCCGTATTACTTTTCGTGAGCATATAGAACTGCGCATACACTTGCTGGGCTGCTCGGTTTGCCGTGTATATGGTAAACAAAGCCGTATTATAAATGATATGGTTCGCCAGCTTTTTAAAAGCTCGATGCCGGGTGAGGCAAAGCTTGATGACAGCTTTAAAAAAGAATTACAGGAGCGTATCGAGATCGAACTAAATAAAAATTAAATAGGTTGTAAGGTTTGTAAGTTGAGAGCGACTAAATGTGTAAATATCAAAAGATAAAAAACACACATGAAAACCAACGTAAAAAAATCACTATTATCAGTAGCCGCTATGGCAATTTTCGCACTTTGTTTAACCATTAATGCTAATGCATCATCGATACATACGGTTGCTGCAAGCGATACCGGCAAAATGAGTAAGATGAGCAAAATGAGCAAGCCTTCAAAAATGAAAGCTAAAAAAATGGACAAGATGAGCAAAATGAGTAAGGACAGCTCAAAAATGTCGAAAATGTAAGGGTTGTTGTTTAAAATGAGGAGGGTGGATTAATTCCCCCTCTTTATTTTATATTTGTGATCATCTCCTGATTGCAATCAAAACCACCCATGAAAAAATTACTTATTTTATTTTTATTATGCAGCGCTACTGCAACATTTGCACAACAAGCCAGTACCCAAACGTATCAGTTTGCTATAGTTGGTAAGGTTAAAATAGGGTCTATTATTACGATGGATTCCCTTAACAGTTATCCGCTAAAAACTATCGGTAATATTAAAGTTACTGATCATACCGGTGCCTTTAAACATCAGGATGACCAACTAAAAGGAGTTTTACTGAAAGATATTTTGAACCATTCGCAATGGGTGCTAACGCCACATTTGTTCAGCAGTATGTATTTTACCTGCGTAGGTGCTGATGGTTACAAAGTTGTTTACTCGTGGAATGAATTATTCAATACCGAAATAGGGGACAACGTTTATATTATTTTAGAAAAGAACGGTATTAAAGCCGATAAGCTGCCAAGCAGTATCCAAATGGTATCCATGCTCGATTATAAAACCGGCAGAAGATACTTGCACAATTTGGAAAAGATTGAGGTGAGTATTGCGGAGTAAACTTAATCTGTAAGGGTATGAGGTTACATCCGACTAAGTAATAAAAATCTTTATGAAAAAAATATTACTAATTGCGGTTACTACATTTCTCTGTTTAAATGCATTAGCCCAAACAGGTTTAAGAGAAGGTGGGGCTGCCCCGGCATTTGCAGCAGTTGATAACACAGGTAAAGCCCTTAATCTTAAAGCATTATTAAAAAAGCACAAAGCCGTAGTACTATTTTTTTATCGCGGGCAATGGTGCCCATATTGTAACAAACAGATTAGCCATTTACAGGATTCGTTACAGTTGCTAGCCGCTAAAGGTGCTTATGTTATTGGTGTTACTCCTGAAACAGGTGAAAATATCAACAAAACTATTGATAAAACGCACGCTGCGTTCTCTATTATTCAGGACAAGAACTACACCATTATGAAAGCTTACCAGGTTAATTATGTGGTTGATGGCGCTATGCTGGCCAAACTAAAAAATTATGGGGTCGATCTGGAAAAGAACAATGGTAATACAGATCATGTGTTGCCAGTACCGGCAACTTATATAATTGATAGTTCAGGCAAAATTATTTACGCTCATGTAGATAAAGATTACACTAAACGCCCGCCGGTTAGTGATTTGTTGAAAGCCTTAAATTAATTTTTAAACCTTTTGTCATTCTGAGCGAAGCGCAACAAGCTCGTAGCTATGCTAATCGATAGGTACAGCTACGAGTTTGCTTCGTTGTTCCTCCTAGCAATGACAATGGTTTATTAAACCGTATCAATTTCCAATTCTCCATTACACAATCCATCCAACTCCTGCGGATTGTGGGTGACGATTAAAACAGTCAATCCTAATTTCTGGAATAAAACCTTTAGCTCATTTATCAAAACCATTTTCATTTCGTGATCGAGTGCTGAGAAGGGTTCATCCATCAACAATAATTTCGGTTTGATAGCCAGCGCGCGCAGGATGGCTAAACGTTGCTGTTGTCCGCCGGATAGGTGCTCGGGTTTATGGGTAGTTAATGTTTCCAGTTTGCCAATTGTAAGCAGGCGATCAATCCATTTTGCATCTTTAGTAGCATATTCCAAATGTTCTCGCACCGTCATATTAGGGAAGAGCGCATAGTTTTGAAATACAAAACCAGTCATTCTTTTTTGTGGCGATAGTGTAGTTTTGGTTGATGTATCCAGCCAAGTCACATCATCAACGTTAATGCTGCCTTTCTCGGTAGATACCAGTCCGGCTATGATCTTTAAAAATGTTGTTTTCCCTGCACCTGATGGTCCGTAAATTTTGATAATGCTGCCAGTGGCAAACTCCCGGTTTACCTTTAACCATTGCTGCCCGCTGTAGGCTTTTAGTTTTTTTTCAATGTTAATGGTGATCATTCCAGCGGACTTTTAGCTTGTGTTTTGTTGAATATGAATACACCAATCACCATAACAAAAGTGATGCAAAATAAGATAAGCGAGTAAGTATTTGCTGCCGAATAATCCATGTTCTCTACCGAATCATAAACCGCGATTGATGCTACCCGTGTAACATTAGGGATATTGCCACCGATCATCAGTACCACACCAAATTCACCCAGCGTATGGGCAAAGGTGAGCACCATCGCCGTGAATAATGATGGCTTTATATTAGGCAGCAATACCCGAAGAAAGGTTTCGCGTTCGCTTTTGCCTAAGGTGTAGGATGCCTGGGATAGTGAGGCCGGCAATTGCTGCAAGGCTGATTTTATTGGCCCTATCATAAACGGCATACTGTAAATAACGGAGGCCAGTACCAATCCTTGAAAAGAGAATACGAATTGAATATCAAAGCTATCATGCAGCCATTTACCAACCCCATGCTGCGGACTAAATGCTAATAGCAAATAAAACCCCAATACCGATGGCGGTAAAACCAAAGGCATGGTAATAATAGCCTCGATAATGATCTTGAAAAATGAGCGCCCTTTGGATAACCACCATGCCAGTGGCAGGCATATCAACAGCAGCAATAGCGTGGTAATGCTTGCCAGCTTTAACGTGAGCCAGATGGGGGTTAGATCCATTTACTCTACAATGTAGCCATATTCCTTAAATATGCGTTTGGCATCGGCACTCAAAATAAACTGATAGAATTTCTCGGCGTTAGGATTGCTTTCGCCATGTTTCAATACCACGATGCCTTGTTCAATAGGTGAGTAGGTTTTTGGGTCGATAGCTCTCCAATAAATCTTTTGTTTGCCTTCAATATCTTTTACCAAAGCCTGGGTAGTAAAACCAACATCAACCGAACCTGTGGTGATATAAGTGTTTACCTGCGATATGCTTTCGCCTATCACGATCTTGCTTTGTATCTCGCTCAAAATACCTTTCAATTTTAACGTTTCGGTAGCGGCTTTACCATACGGTGCAATAGTTGGGTTGGCAATCGCCACTTTTTTGATGGCCGGGGTAAGCAACATGCGTTCCCAGTTATCAAACTCAATATCCTTATTACTGCAAATAATTAAACTCCCTTTCGCGTAAACCACAGGTTTTTTAGATGCGAATCCAGTGGTATACAATTTCTGAGGGAAATCCATATCGGCAGATAAAAAAACATCAAACGGTGCACCATTACTTATCTGAGTAGTTAAGTTGCCCGATGAACCTACGATGGGTTCAACAACTACACCTGTTCTTTTGGTAAAATCGGCTCCTAATACTTTTATTACTGATTGCAGATTAGCAGCCGCGGCTACTTTTAAAGTTTGCGCGAATGATGATGCCGGAATCATCAGGCAACTAACCACCAAAGCAAGCCGTATCTGTAATTTTAGTTTCGTCAAAATATTCATTCCTATAGATATTGTAAATTAATGCTAATATAAATACTAAGCGTGGTATTTTGGTAAGTATTTCGCTGTGTATTAACTAAGATTAATAACCACCATTAAAAACAAAATTGTTCTAACATTGTAAATAAGCTAATCAACAAAATCCATGAAAAAAATCATCCTCTTCGCATTTATTATTTGTAGTAGTGCCATAGCTTTTGGCCAAAGTAATATGGCATGTTGCAGCAAACAATCGGCCACAAAACAATTTGCTATGCTGGCAAATGATAAAAGGTTTGTGATGTCGCATCCGGCTCCAAAAACTATGCATTTTCAAAGCAGTATAGGTAAAGCCATAACTTATACTACTCCCGATGGTAAAACGGCGGATGCCTATGAGTTTAAAGCCAAAACGCCAACCAATAACTACATTTTGGTGGTTCACGAGTTTTTTGGTTTGAATGATTTTGTGAAGAAGGAATCAGAAGATATATACAACGATTTAGGTAACGTAAACATTATCGATCTTGATTTATATGATGGCAAAGTTACCGCCGACCGTACTGAAGCTGCCAAGTTAATGCAGGCAGTAAAGGATGATCGTGCTATTGCTATAATAAAAGGCGCTATCGCTTACGTTGGCCCAAAAGCGCACATTGCCACGTTGGGCTGGTGCTTCGGCGGTGGATGGAGTTTGCAAGCTACTTTGTTAGCAGGCAACCAAGCGGTGGCATGCGTTATGTTTTATGGCATGCCCGAGCAGGATGTAAGCAAACTTAAAACGCTGCATACTGATGTATTGGGTAATTTTGGTAACCAGGATGCATGGATCAACCCCAAAGTAGTCGCCAAATTTGCTGCGGATATGCGAGCAGCCGGTAAAAAATTATACCTGCACCAATACGATGCTGGTCATGGCTTTGCTAACCCAAGCAGCCCAAGCGCCAATAGCGCCGCCGCAGCTGATGCATATAAAAACACTATTGCTTTTTATAAGACGAGATTAAAATAAACTATAGCCTATAGTTGATAGATAATGGTTAATAGATGAATGTTGCTATGAATCATGATCTATCAACTATGAACCAAATAACTGCCATCAACTTTTTGTAACATTGCAAAAAAAACTTACGCCCCCTTGTTAACCAAAGCAGCTAAAAAAATATTTTCTCTCCTGATTAAAGTCGGGGTGCTGGTTTTGGCTCTGATTTATATCTATCACCAATTTATTGAAAAAGGCGATAGCTTAAAGCGTTTTCAACAACTGGTTGATCATATCAGTCAGCAAGAAGTTACTATCACCATGTCGGCAATTGTGTTGTTGATGCTGCTGAACTGGATACTTGAATCCATTAAATGGAAATACCTGATCAACAGGGTTCAAAAAATTTCAATCTGGGAATCTATAGAAGCCGTTTTCTGCGGGTTGACCTGGGCCATATTTACCCCCAACCGCCTTGGTGAATATGCGGGCCGCGTATTGTTTTTACCTAACCGCAAGCGTATCCACGGCGTATTTGCCATGGCCGTAGGCGCATTCGGGCAAAGTGTTATAACCAACGTACTCGGCGCATGCGCGCTGATGTGGTATCTGTACACTTACTCTCATCTTAACATCTATATCTACATCTGGATATTTGTTTCGGCCATAATATTTATGGTGTTTTTTCTGGTGCTGTTTTTCCATATTCAATGGATTGTTAAACTGCTGGATTACATCCCCTATGTGAAAAAATACCATCGCTTTTTTGACATAATGGGCCGTTACACCAAGCCCGAGCTATTTAAAATAATAGGATTTTGTATGGCGAGGTTTGCGGTGTTTTCATTTCAATATTACCTGGTGATACACCTGCTGATACCCGAAATGCCTGTGGTTAAAA